>Ga0209633_10000238_pt1 | contig 66240 bp, 61 predicted proteins | sample Cruoilmetagenom1_FD_187290 | JGI IMG/M metagenome (GOLD analysis project Ga0209633, IMG submission 187290) | Oil polluted marine microbial communities from Coal Oil Point, Santa Barbara, California, USA - Sample 1 (SPAdes) (version 2) | ecosystem: Environmental > Aquatic > Marine > Oil seeps ... | reverse complement strand
CCCTTAATGGAGGCACCGATACCGGAGAATACGACTTTAACAATGACGGGGATATGGAAGCTTGTTCGGCTCATTTCATCTTTGTTCGTTCCTGAGGGCTTTGGACGTTCCCACCGGCAAAATGAATCAGTAACAATATCATATCTTGGCTGAGATATGGACTACCGATACCCTTTAATGTCTGACTAAAACTAGAGGCATATTTCATTGTGTCAAAGTTAATATAGGTAGGCCAAAAGTCCTTGCTGATATCAGAAGAATAAACTCAAAAAATAACGAAAGCACAACAACACGTATAGTTCATTGCTTGGGTTAGTGTTACTCGGAAAATCATAGCGGATTTCCAGCAACTAATAATACACAACCGTTAGAAAAATAGGAAAACCCAAAAAAGAAACCCAACTAGATTCTACTCTGATAGGTATACAATTCATGATACCTACTCTTATTGGCCAACAGTTCATTATGCCGGCCGCGCTCCACAATATTACCATCTTCAATAACCAAAATCTGATCTGCCTGTTGAATGGTGCTTAGTCTATGTGCAATCACAAAGGTTGTTCTGTCTTTCATCAATACATGCAAACTTTTCTGAATATAGGATTCACTTTCCGTATCTAGGTTTGAAGTAGCCTCATCTAAAATGATAATTTTCGGATCCGCCAATAAGGCGCGTGCAATAGATATCCGCTGACGTTGTCCTCCCGATAGCTTTACTCCTCTTTCACCAATAACGGTATCCAGCCCATCTTCAAACCGGTCGGTAAATTCATTTACATAAGCACCTTTTACAGCTTCTAGTAATTGTTCTTCACTGGCATTAGGTTTGGCAAAAAGAATATTCTCACGAATAGTCCCTTCATATAAAAAATCATCCTGAAGCACCACAGCAAGATTCCGTCTGAAACTACTTAAATTAACGGTTGACAGGTCGATACCATCCAAGGTTACCTTGCCTTCAATAGGGTTTAAAAAGGTAGCAGCTAATCCCGCTATCGTAGATTTTCCTGATCCGGAAGAACCCACCAAAGCAGTTACACTTCCGGCATTCGCCTTAAAAGAAATGTTGTGTAGCACCTCTTTGCTTTCCTCATAACTAAATGAAACATTATCAAACACAATATCACCCTTAATAGAATCTAATTTCACCGTCCTCACTTCCGGATCATCTTCTTCGGTCATGTCCATTAATTCCTGGGTACGATCCAATCCGGCCATAGCTTCTGTCAGCTGGCTACCGATATTACTCATCTGTACTATAGGTGCGATCATAAAACCTAAAAACAAGGTAAAGGATACGAAATCTCCATAGGTCATGCTTCCGTTCATGATGAAATAGCCTCCCATCCCCATGATCCCTGTTGATGCCAGGCCCAACAGAAAAGTTGATGAGCTGGTCATGAGTGCGGTAGCGGTCAAACTCTTTTTCACATTTAAATACAAGCGCTCTACTCCTTTTTCAAAAGTTGTATTCTCTTGTGTTTCGGCATTAAATCCCTTGATAACCCGCACACCATTTAAGGTTTCTGTCAAACGACCTGTTACTTCGGCATTAATTTTTCCACGAGCTCTGAATATAGGGCGGATATAACCAAAGGCTTTCAGGGCAATAAAAGCAAAGATGCCAACGGGAACCAATACAAAAAATGTCATGGTGGCATTGATCTTAATTAATATGATCAATGCTATTACAGAAGTAAATGTGCCACCAATTAATTGCACTAGTCCGGTTCCTACTAAATTTCGCACACCCTCAACATCAGTCATTACGCGGGAAACGAGCGCTCCTGATTTGTTATTATCGAAAAAACTTATCGGCAATGTGAGAAGTTTACGTTGTACTTTCGCTCGTAATAAAGAAATTAAATGTTGGGCTTCTACGCTCAGCAATCGTGTCAATGAAAAAGAACTTACTGCCTGGATCAATATAGCAATACCAACAACGATCAAAAGGATCTTTAAAGCCTCCATATCTTTTGTAGGAATAATTTCATCAATTAAACTTTTAGTAGCATATGGCAGTACCAGGCCTGCTAAACTTCTAAAAATGATTAAAATCAATCCTATGAACACAATTGTTTTTCTGGGCCATATAAATTCTTTAAATGCCCATACGAATGATACTTTCTTTTTACTCATAAGCTTTTTAATGTCGAATATCGCGCCAAAATTTATTTAATGACAAATAGGCATAAATTAACTAACTCAATTCAGGATGTTTTCCAATAACGCCATCAAAATAGGCATGGAAATGTTCAAAATCAGCTTCCATATCATCCGTCAGCTTATACGGTTCAGATATTTTAAGTTGTTTGTTCTTAAAATCAAGGGTAATCATCACTATAGGAATATTGGCTCCTTTGGCTATATAGTAAAACCCTGTTTTCCATTTCATTACTTTTTGCCGTGTTCCTTCAGGTGACATTGCCAATATGAATTCATCCTTCGAATTAAAAATATCAACTATTGCCAGTACCTTATTGGTGCTTGTATTTCTATCTATTGGTGCCCCACCTAACCATCTGAATATAAATCCGAATGGCGGCTTAAATAATGAAGCCTTACCGATATAATTCGCTTGTAATGAAGTGGCAAATTTTGCCAATAGCGCAATGGGAAAATCTTGCCAGGTTGTATGAGGTGCAGCTATTATTAAATATTTATTTAGTGTGGGAAAGGTATTTATTACTTTCCAACCCATCATTCGAAACAATATAAATTTTGATATAGCTCTCATTATTAATATATTAATCTGTCTTAACACGTATCAATAAAGACAGCTTTGGATTCAATTATATGATTTTATTGTTAAAAGTGCAAATTTTTGTGTATTCTTGTACCACATTTAAGGAATAATAATTTTAAACTATTGCTATGAAAAAAATTATTTATTGTGTTATATTATTGTCTTCATTTGCCATATCTGCACAAGAAGCTAGTATAATAATCGGAAAATTCGGTAAAGTATATAATGCTGAAAAGCCTGAATCTTCATTTGAAAATGACAAAGAATATAAAATTATATTTGATGTCTTTACTGATAGATCAAATGAGGGCGAAGTTAACCCAAAACTTAATTCAATTATAGACTATTTAGACATGTCATCTCAACAAGGTGTGTCTAAAGAGAATATGAAAATCGCTATAATATTTCATGGGACAGCTACTAAGAATGTACTGAATGATAAAGCCTACCAAAGACTATTCAAAATTGACAATCCAAATGCCGAAATTATACAAAAATTAAAAGAGGCTGATGTTGAATTGTATGTGGACAGGAAATCATATTTTGGGAATGTTTATGAATTGGAAGATAAAACCCTAAATATAAAAATGGCTTATTCAGCATTAGCCGCATTGATGAGATATCAAAAGGATGGGTATCAAATCGTAAACTCCTACTAACTTTACCGCTATTAAAACATTGGATTTGATGGAATGAGGAAAAGAAAAAGAATTTTTTCACTCGATACAAACAGAGACACTATATTGCCTTTTAGGTTAGATAGTGTCTCTTATGAGTTTAGACTATAAAGAAATCATTTAAATTTTGCCCTTAACTTCACTTTTTTCCATTCTCTCTGCAATATATAAAAAGTTGCTTTTTGAGCAATAGCATCACTATTTTCAGTAGTAAAACTCATTAAGGTTTCGGGTATGTCTACTCTATATAATAATTGTAAATATGCATCAAAGTTATATTGTAATAGGTGATGGATCTGCCGATGTACTTCTTTGATCAAATCACCGGGTGCCATAAATTCGTCAATAGCAATAGAGTGTCCGCTTAACTCAAAATCTTTCTTAACCTGCTTCACCAATGGAATGTAAAATTCAGAATCTGAAAACTGCACTACTAATTGTGTGATATTATCTTCTTGAGGAACCATCACTCAAAATTACAAAAACAAAATACTAATAGTTCTGATTATCTAATAGATATTTTGTAATATTATTCTCTAAATTTATATCATGACAAGAGTTTTAATTTTATTTTTTATAGCAGGTTCTATGGTTGTTAATGCACAACAAACAATGGCCAAAATGGGACCGATACTTGAGAATTTTGGTAGTGTATTTCAAGTCGAAAATCCGGACTTACTATTAAAAAAGGATAAGGAATACAAAGTAATTTTTGATATTTATACAGATCGTACTAAGGGAGAAAAAATAAATCCCCTTTTAAATACAGTTGCTCGTTATTTAAATATGCATGCTCAACATGGTGTCCCTTCCGAGCATATGAAAGTGGTTGTAATTATGCATGGTGCAGCAACAAAAAGTGTATTGAGCGATGAAGCCTACGAGAAACAATTCAACGCCAAAAACCCAAATAGTTCATTATTATATGCCTTAAAAGAGGCCGGTGTTGAGTTATTCGTTTGTGGGCAATCCTATTTAGCGAATGGTTTTGAATTGAATGATAAATCTGGTGAAGTAAAACTGGCATTATCCGCTTTAACTGCTTTGGTTGCATATCAAAGTGAAGGATATCAACTTATAAATTTTAATTAATGGAACAATATCTTATCTTTTTTATCATCTTTATAATCGCTTTAGTAATAGGGTATTTTATAGGGAAACTATTGTCAAGAATAGCTTCCGAAAAAGAAAAATCAGGATTACAAGAGCGTAATGCCGTGCTGTCTGAAACAAAGATAAATGCCGAAAAAACTATTAGCGAATTACAATTAGAATACAAGCAATTACAGACCGAAAAAGAAGATATCATTCGTGTTAATATTCAGCAAGATGCTGCCATAAAAGGCTTGAATGAAAAATTGACTGATCAAAAAGAAGAATTAGAAAATATCCAGGAAAAATTTACCAAAGAATTTGAAAATCTAGCCAATAAAATCCTGGACGAAAAATCTAACAAATTTACGGAGCAGAATAAAGAGAACATCAAGCAAATTTTACATCCCTTACAAGAAAAAATAAAACTTTTCGAAGACAAGGTTGACAAAACACATAAAGAAAGTATTGATTATCACGCTGCTTTGCGGCAACAGATAGTCGGTTTAAAAGAATTGAATGAGCAAATGAGTAAAGAAGCTGTCAATCTTACCAAAGCACTAAAAGGAGATAGCAAAACACAAGGTAACTGGGGCGAATTGATACTGGAGCGTGTTTTAGAAAAATCGGGTTTAGAAAAAGATAGGGAATATGTGTTGGAAAAAAGTTTTAATACTGATGACGATAACAAAACAAGGTTAAGGCCCGATGTCATTATCAATTTGCCGGATAGTAAGAAGATGATCGTTGATTCAAAAGTTTCCTTAACCGCATATGAGCAATATGTAAATAGTGACGATGAAGATGAAAAGACGAAGTATTTAAAAGAACATATTGCCTCTTTAAATAGGCACGTTGTACAATTAAGTGAGAAAAAATATGAAGATATTTATGAAATTGAATCTCCTGATTTTGTATTGCTTTTTGTCCCTGTAGAACCGGCTTTTGCAGTAGCCATAAATAGCGATGACCAGTTGTATAACAAAGCCTTTGAAAAGAACATTGTCATTGTCACACCGGCTACTTTACTGGCCACTCTGCGTACTATTGACAGCATGTGGCAAAATGAAAAACAGCAACGAAATGCTATTGAAATTGCACGTCAAGCAGGAGCTTTATATGATAAGTTTGAAGGTTTAGTAACTGATTTAACAAAGGTTGGTAAAAAAATGGATGAAGCCAAAACCGAATACAAAGGTGCGATGAATAAGCTGGTAGAGGGCCGTGGTAATTTAATAACCAGTGTTGAGAAAATTAAAAAACTCGGCGCGAAAGCGAAAAAGTCATTAGCCCAAAATGTTATTGAAAGAGCTTCAGAAAATGAATAGGATTAAATAAAATACACCCTACTAATTTACTAATGCGACGATAAGAACTGATTACTTAAACTCTGAAACCTTTCTATCGCGTTTAATAAAGTGCAGCTTATTATCTTTAATTACCTGTTTTCGGTACCCGAATAAATGAAATATTTCAGTTGCTAAAAATTTTGCAGTCCTGGGATTTACAATTAAAGTATGAGCATGAACAGGATCCATTTTAATACCAGGTAATAAACGCAGTAAATGATATAACTTCATTTTTCTAACTAGTGCAGAAAGTGTTAACCAAATCCTTGAAATTTTGGTAATAATAAAAAAACCGTCATCCCCTTGGTCCTGATAGAGTGGCATAAATATCATACCATCCATACTTGCTTTAACTTGAGTGTTACCACTTAAAGCTAATACTTGATCTTTTTTTATTTTTTGGAAATTATCAAAAACGTTGATCATCATAAAATCTTCAGTACCATTGATCAAATACCGATAATCGATTTCATAAAATTGCAGTTTCTTACTATGCTCTAACAGTGTATTTTTATAATAGCTAAATTCTTTGATCTGACTTTTAGAAACACAGCCTGAAGCTTCTAAGGCCAGCCAAACAAAAGCTTCACAATTATCTATAGACTCTTTATCATGATGCTCACCACCCTCAAACCCTAAAGCTACATGTCCGAATTCATTAATATATGTTAATAATGGGCCGTCAAGATATTCTTCGATACCCAATACAATGGGTATAGAAAAATTGGAAGAAAATCTTCTGTTATTTAAGGAATCACTTATCGTTATAAATGGTGTCGTTTCTGATGATGTAGTATGCAGGTCAATAAAATAAAATGGCCCTTTGTCATTGACCAATATTTCTTTAATAATTTCATAAATAGCTATTTGTTCTTTAACATCAGCATTAAAACCGTTTTTGGAAAAATTGATATGCTCCATATTCTCATGCGTCCACAATCTATTTAGATCGGCCTTTTCAAAACGGATATTCTTTTGAAGTGCATTTAAATTCCCGCTGATTACATAGAGATTTCCTTTAAACCTGATCTTATCTCTATCAATTTTGTGAAGTATTTTTTTTGAGGCATGGATGCCTGCAGTTTCATTGCCATGCATTCCGGCTATGATGACAACGCTTGGAGTGTCATTTTCGCCTTTAATATTCCCTAAAACTCTTTCTATAGCAATCTTTTGATCAAAAGATTCAGTTACATCTCTACTCATCAGCACTTGAGTATTTTTTAATTTTTAATAAATCACTTTTGGTAAATATACCTATTAATTCTTCATCATCAATTATGGGTAAACATCCTATGTCATTAGAAATCATTATTGTTTTGGCATCATCGATCAATGTTTCGGGAGTTGCCGTAATTATATCTTTTGCCATGATATCTTTCGCCACGATTAAATTATCTTTTGCATGTTCAATATCTATATTCTCTAATTTAGTTCTCGTAATTATTCCTGTAATCCTATTTGATTTATTCACTACTGGCATATGATGGATATTTTTCCATTCCATAATTTTTTGAACCAATTCAACCAGGTCATCTTCATTCACAACAAAAAGCTCTGTGGTCATTACTTTATACAACTTATCATGAGAAATTTTTGCAATGTCTACTTTCGCGAGTTTCCATTCAGAGACAGGAATATTCTTTTGTTGATTTTTATACATATTATAGGTTAATAATATATTAGCCTCATCTCTTGATACGGACTTTCGGAGCTTTCGTTTACTCCTAACTGTCCATTTACTTCCACTGATATTCTTTTTAATTCGTTTCTCAATAATATTTAGATAATAATCAATATCAACTATATCAATATTTGATTTCTGCAAACCAACTCTTGCCATAGGAATAAGTACTTCCCGTGCCAGTTTTTTAGCAGAAATACCTTCACCAAACCAATTAAAATAGGTATTCATGCCTGTTCTTGCGGCATTGATAAAATTACCCCTGGCATCTCTAAAAGGTAATATTGTCCAGATATTTTTGTATTTGTCAGGCATCCCTTGCATTATACCGATCCAAAATAATGCATTAGCCATTTCATCTTTCACACTAGGGCCGGAAGGAATATATCTATTTTCAATTCGAAGGTGAGCAATATTATTCTTTACACCATAGCATACTCTATTCCATTTATATAAAGTACCGTTATGCAAATTCAAAGCACGCAGCTTTGGTTTTATTCCTTTTTGGAGAATCTCCATTGAATCTTCATCAAAATCAGTGGTTACAAGTGGCGCATATCTCGAAATATCATCGGTAAATAATTCAATAATAGATTTCCGAACCCAATCATGTCCAAAAGAAACCCTGGGCTTTTGTTCTCTAACAAGGAACGATGTATTCCGTAGATCAATACTTTGTTGGAATAAGGCTATTCTCGTTTCGCTCCACAATTCTCTTCCCAATAATAATGGTGAGTTTGCCATCACTGATAATACGGGTCCGGCAATGGTCTGCGCCCAATTGAACTTATCGACTATTTCATCTAAACCTACTTGTAGATGAACCTGAAAACTCGTATTACAGGCCTCAAATAAAATAGATTCATGATTAATGATCAACTCGTCAACACCCCTAATTCGTAATTTAAAATCACCACCTCTAACATCCTTAAGTGCATCATTTAATATTCTATACCTGTCAAAAGGTGTCATGTTTTTGAATATCAGGTCTTTCTTCTTTAAGGTGGGCAAAATACCCGCAAGTACAATCTTATCACTATCAAAATAGTTGGCAGCTTTATTGGCTTTCTCAAATAATCTGGCAAGCTGTTTTTCTAATTCTGAAAAACATTTTTTTTCCAATACCAGAGGGTCTAAATTGATCTCTAAATTGAATAATGCCAGTTCAGTTGTAAAATGAGGATCATTTATTTTCTCTAATATTTTGAGGGCATTAAGTGACGGCCGGTAGTTCTTATTTACAACACATAATTCTTGCTCTGCGCCAATCCGTTGTATTCCTTTTTCAAATAAATCGTCATCAATCATTTTCTTTAAGGAGTCAACGTCATTCAACAAATGGTAAATAAACTCCTTACGCTGTTTTTGAGATGTTATCGCTTTGACGGATTGCACACCCATACTGAAAAGTTTTTACGAGTTGCTAATTAAAGAAATAAGCCGTTAATTTAATATGATAAAAATCATATAGTCAATTGACTCATAAAATGTTAAATCTATTTTAATCAGCAAACAGAGGCCTGTAACTCATCATTGCATTCACTTTTTCGGCTACAGCTTCTATAACCGTTTCATTCTCAAAATTAGAGATTACTTCATCAATTAATGAAACGATCTTTTCCATTTCGTCTTCTTTGAGTCCGCGTGTTGTAATTGCAGCGGTACCTATACGAATACCTGAAGTTACAAAAGGAGATTTATCATCAAAAGGTACCATATTTTTATTGACGGTAATATCGGCTTTTACCAGGGCATTTTCTGCTTCTTTGCCGGTAATGTTCTTATTGCGTAAATCGATCAACATCATATGATTATCAGTACCTCCTGAAATGATATGATAATCTCTTTTGACAAATTCTTGAGCCATTATAGCTGCGTTCTTTTTCACTTGTAATTGATAATATAAGAATTCATCGGTTAATGCCTCGCCAAAAGCAATGGCTTTCGCTGCAATGATATGTTCTAAGGGTCCACCTTGATTACCCGGAAAAACGGCACTATTCAAAATAGAGGACATCATTTTTGGTTTACCGCTTTTTAAGGTAATTCCCCATGGATTCTCAAAATCTTTACCCATCATAATCATTCCTCCTCGAGGGCCGCGTAATGTTTTATGTGTAGTAGTAGTAACCACATGGCAATGAGGCATTGGGTCATTCAAAATTCCTTTAGCTATAAGGCCTGCCGGATGCGAAATATCACCAACCAGCAATGCACCTACACTATCAGCAATTTCCCTGAAACGTTTAAAATCAATATCCCGTGAATAAGCTGATGCTCCTGCAATAATAACTTGTGGTTTTTCTATGTTAGCTGTTTCTTGAATGCTATCATAATTTAATACACCCGTTTCTTTTTCAACACCATAAAATGATGTCTTATATAAGATTCCTGAAAAATTCACAGGTGAACCATGTGTGAGGTGACCTCCATGAGAAAGATCGAATCCTAAAATTTTATCACCGGGTTTTAGCAAGGCAAAAAATACTGCCGAATTCGCCTGTGAACCCGAATGGGGCTGCACATTAACATAGGCTGCGCCAAATAGTGTTTTTGCACGATCTATGGCCAATTGTTCAACTATATCAACTACTACACAACCACCATAATAACGTTTATTTGGATATCCTTCGGCATATTTGTTCGTCAAAACAGAGCCTGCGGCTTCCATTACCTGTTCGCTAACAAAATTCTCTGAGGCTATCAATTCCAGACCATTGAGCTGTCTTTCTTTTTCATCTTGGATAAGGTCAAAAATTTGTTGGTCACGTTGCATTGTTAAATTATCTTTAAGTTTTGTTAAATTGAAGGCAAAAGTACTAATTTCATTTTGCAAATGGATAGAATCTTCTATATTTGAACAAAAAATAATTCAAAAAAATACATATGAAAATCACCGCTAATGATCCGAATAGAAAATCTTGGTTAAATGTTGACAAAAATTCTGATTTCCCAATTCAAAATATCCCTTTTGGCGTTTTTTTAACACGTGATGATATCATTACCATCGGTACGAGAATCGGTGATTATGCGATTGATTTAGGCGCTTTACATCAACTGGGTTATTTTAAAGAGATTCCACTTACAGATGATATTTTTTTACAAGATACGCTAAATGACTTTATTGCTGATGGTCGTATGACATGGCGCCTCGTTAGAAATAGAATTGCAGCTATTTTTGATATAAACAACACGTCCTTAAAAGATAATACAGAGCATAAAGATCGAGTTATCTTTACCATGAATGAAGTAGAAATGAAATTACCGGTGGATATTGGTGATTATACCGATTTTTATGCCAGTAAAGAACATGCTACGAATGTAGGAAGTATTTTTAGAGATCCTGAAAATGCATTATTACCTAACTGGTTACATATTCCGATTGGATATCATGGCAGAAGCTCCTCTATTATTCCTTCAGAAAAACCAATTAGAAGGCCAAATGGGCAAACAAAACCTGCAAATCTTGACACGCCAATTTTTGGCCCTTCAAAATTGCTCGATTTTGAATTAGAAATGGCATTTATTACTACGGATGTCAATAAATTGGGTAAAACCATTTCTATAGACGAAGCGAATGAATATATATTCGGATTGGTCTTATTTAATGACTGGAGTGCCAGAGATATACAGGGATGGGAATATGTTCCGCTGGGTCCGTTTTTAGGAAAGAGCTTTGCCTCTACCATTTCTCCTTGGATAGTGACCTTAGATGCCTTAAAACCGTTTAAGGTAAAAGGGCCGAAACAAGACCCGAAACCGTTGCCTTACTTACAACAAAGTGGTAAAAAAAGCTATGATATACACTTACAGGCCTTTATTAAACCTGAAAATGGAGAAGAAACCTTAGTGAGTAACTCTAACTTTAAATATATGTATTGGAGTATGGTACAACAACTTACGCATCATACGAGCAATGGTTGCAATGTAAGAGCCGGTGATATGATGGGTTCCGGTACCATATCTGGACCAAGTCCTGATAGTTATGGCTCTATGTTAGAGTTAACCTGGCGGGGACAAAACCCAATTCAGTTAAAGGACGGAACCGAACGCAAGTTTATAAATGATAATGATACCGTAATACTTCGTGGCTTTTGTGAAAAGGATGCCATACGAATTGGTTTTGGAGATTGTTCTGGAAAGGTTTTACCTGCTTTATATTAAAAGTGCTGCTATATTACGAATAGGAAATGCCTGCTAAAGGATAGTTTTATTTATTTCAAATTAAAAATAGTAACTTTGTTATAATCATTAATCAAAGTTTTCTATGAAGAATTTACTCTATCTATTTTTAACTAGTATCCTCCTATCTTGTGGAGGTACACAAAAGGCAGCCAGCCATTTGCAAACCGGTAATTATGTGGAAGCTTTTAATACATCAATTGCCCAACTCAATAAGGATAAAACTAAAAAATCTAATCAAAAACATATTCCTCTATTAAAAGAAGCTTATACGAAAGCGGTGGATTCGGATCTGGGTCAAATTAAAGTATTGCAAAAAGAAAATACACCTGAGAGTCTAAAAAAAATATATGGTAAATATCTGAATCTTGATATCAGACAAGACGAAGTTAGAGCATTGCAACCATTGTATTATGAAGGCAAAGAGATGTCATTTAAATTTGATGATTATACTGAAAAGATAAAATCATCGAAGCATAAATATTCAGCTTCATTGTATGATAATGCTATTGAAAATTTAAAAGGTGATAATTTAGCCGCAAGAACGGCATACAAAAATTTAGAAGATCTTATTTATATAAACCCCGATTATAAAACCAATTTAAATGACCTTCTTCAAAAGGCTAAAAATAAGGGAAGTAGCTTTGTATATGTGACCTTAAAAAATAATGTAAAAAATATTTCAAAAGATAGTATCAAAGATTTTGCAGCAATAAATTCTGCTAATTTCACTAACCAATGGGTGGTTTATCACCATAAGAAAGACAGAAAAGTAAGCTATGATTATCAGGTAGATATTACATTTGATAAACTCAGTGTTGTTCCTGAAAAAACGGAGCAGCAAACAGTACCTCAGGAAGCAAAGGTACAAGATGGATGGACCTATAAACTAGATGCCAACGGCAACGTATTGAAAGATGATAAAGGGAATGATATTAAAGTAGCCAAGTATAAAGTCATAAAAGCAGAAGTTGCCTTATTTCAACAAAATAAATCATCCAAATTAGATGGTTCCATTACTATAAAAGATTTGAAAAAGAAAACTACACTAGCTACAAATCCTGAATTTGGAGAAGCAAAATTCCAACATGTATATGGAAAATATAGAGGAGATCAACGTGCAATAGAAAAAAAATACTATGAAGCATTAAAGGCAAAAGAGGTTCCTTATCCTGAAGATCATGAGTTCATAAAATATGCTATAAGTAATTTTAAACAAAAAGTGACTGCATTAATGAGTCAACAGCAACTTTAATTATCTCCATATCAATACATTGGATCTTGCATAATCAAATGTTATTTTTAACAATATCCTGAAAAACAAATCGTTATTTAGTTGATGTAATAGACAATCAAATTAAAACCCAACTAACTATGATTTTTTCAAAGAATAATTTTAGTATATCCAAGCAAGTTACTTCTGCATTTGGCAAAAATATTATAATTAACAGTTCGAGGATGTTTAAAAAAACATACTATTTTTCTTTAACTATGCTTATTTTTTCTTGTGGTAGTGTAAAAAATACTCAAGAAGCGTTAAATACAGGTAATTATTATAGTGCTATCAACAGATCAATAGCTAAACTTTCTGAAAATAAAACGAGAAAAGGTAACCAAGATTATATTTATATGCTTGAAGATGCCTTTGTGAAAAATACAGAGAGAGAATTAAAAGAAATTAACTTTTTAAAGAAAGATGGGAACTCTGCGAATTTTGAAAAGATCTACAATTTATACACACAATTAAATTCAATACAAGAAAGAATTGCTCCATTGCTTCCGTTACAACTTTACAACGAAAACAGAAATGCTTCCTTTACTTTCAATGATTATACCAATGATATTTTAAATTCTAAGAGCCAGTTATCTGATTATTTATATGGAAATGCGACGAATTTGCTTACTTCTGCCAAAACTAAATACGATTTCAGAAAAGCTTACGACGATCTTATTTATTTAAATAAATTGAGCCCGAATTATAAAGATGTACGTCAAAAAACGGATGAAGCTTATCAAAAAGGAATAGACTATATTTAGGTAAAACTTTCTAATAATACTGATAAAATAATTCCGGAAGACTTAGAAAGCGGCCTGTTAAATTTTAATACTTATGACCTGGATAATTTATGGACTAGATATCATACTAATCCGCAAGAAGATATTAATTATACTTATGAAATGTTATTAAATTTCACTACTATTAACATTAGCCCCGAACAAGTTATCACAAAGGTTACTACTGAGGAAAGAGAAATAAAAGATGGGTGGGAATATGTTTTAGATGAAAATGGAAATGTAGCAAAAGACAGTTTAAATAATGATATTAAACAAGATAAGTTTATAATTGTAAAATGTAATTTTCGAAAATTTACGCAGCATAAAGACGTGCAAATTTCAGGAAATGTTAGTTACTTTGATCTTAATACAAATCAACAAATCAATTCTTATCTATTGACTTCCGGCTTTGTTTTTGAGCATGTATATGCTAATTATAGCGGCGATAAAAGGGCTTTAGGTGATGATTTATTGCGACTATCAGCTAAGCGTTCAATTCCGTTTCCTTCTAATGAACAATTGATCTATGATTCTGGAGAAGACTTGAAAAATAATATTAAAAATATTATAAAAAAGTATCAATTTAACTAAAGGTTTTATTGCTTTAAATGCCGTCATTCGGTCAAAAATAATGTATAGGTTCAGATGAGCTTATGATTGATAAATAATACTCTTATTACTGTACCGATCTTTTTAAATACCTATTAACATTTGAGCTTTAAAGTTGATATTCGACAACATCCAACTCTAAAATACCATAGTGAGAATCATGTTTAGCCACTACTCCCTTTTTAATGATCAGTAATTGTGGGGATTGATGTGCTATATTAAAGCGACTGGCAATTTCATTAGAAATATCTCTATAACGCAATAGATCTAAAAAATGCAATACGATAGAGTTTGAAACATCAAATTGTTTTTCAAATTTCCGAAGCACACCGCTACTGATACCACAACGTGTACTATGTTTAAAAATAATTTGAGTTTTAGTATTAGAATCAGTAGTGATAGTATCTAATTGAGTCAGGTCTGACAGCAGATTCCAATCTAAATTCGATGTATTATCAACTTCACTTTGGCTTCCAAAAAGCCTTTTAATAATTCCCATGGGTTAAATTTTATAAGAATTGTAAAGACAAATTGTCCTATTAATTCTTAGAATTCAGTCATTATGACGTGTAATTGTTGCATCCCTTACATTGGAATACATTTTGAAGGTTGCAAATTAAAGAAAAAACGTTTATGAATTTTAATAATTTTACCATAAAATCGCAAGAAGCCGTGCAACAAGCTCAACAGATTGCACAAGGCTTTGAACATCAACAGATTGAAAATGCCCATATATTAAAAGGTATATTCGAAGTTGATGAAAATGTAATACCGTTTGTCCTTAATAAATTAGGCGTAAACATAGATATTTTCAAACAGACATTAGATACTATTTTACAGAGTTTTCCAAAAGTATCGGGTGGTGATCTTATGTTGTCTCGTAACGCTAATACCATGTTAACGGATGCGGTCAATATTGCCAAGAAAATGAAGGATGAATATGTTTCTATTGAACACCTCTTATTGGCACTATTGAAATCTAAAGGAGATACAACCCAATTATTGAAAGATAATGGTGTAAATGTGAAAGATCTGAAAGCTGCTATTGAGGAGCTCCGTAAAGGAAGCAAAGTAACCTCTCAAGGTGCTGAAGAAACATATAATTCGCTTTCTAAATATGCAAAAAATTTAAATCAATTAGCAAATGACGGCAAGCTGGATCCCGTTATTGGCCGGGATGAAGAAATTCGTAGAATTTTACAGATTTTATCGCGTAGAACTAAAAACAATCCTATTCTTATTGGAGAACCGGGTACAGGTAAAACAGCCATAGCTGAAGGTTTGGCACATCGTATAGTAAAAGGTGATATTCCTGAAAATTTACAGGATAAGGTCCTTTATTCATTAGATATGGGAGCCTTGATCGCCGGAGCTAAATATAAAGGAGAGTTTGAAGAACGATTGAAGTCGGTTGTTAAAGAAGTAATCTCTGCAGAAGGTAATATTATCCTCTTTATAGATGAAATTCACACCTTGGTGGGAGCCGGTGGCGGACAAGGTGCCATGGATGCGGCGAATATTTTAAAGCCGGCCCTTGCTCGAGGAGAATTACGTGCTATTGGTGCCACAACGCTTGATGAGTATCAAAAACATTTTGAAAAAGATAAAGCGTTGGAACGTCGTTTTCAAAAAGTTATAGTAGATGAACCTGATACCGAAAGTGCTATTTCCATTCTACGGGGTATCAAAGAGAAATACGAAACACATCACAAGGTCCAAATAAAAGACAATGCAATTATTGCCGCTGTTGAATTATCTCAGCGCTATATTTCGGATAGATTCTTACCGGATAAGGCCATCGACCTGATGGATGAAGCTGCTGCAAAAATTAGAATGGAGATCAATTCTAAGCCTGAAGAGCTGGACGTGCTAGATAGAAAAATAATGCAGTTGGAGATCGAAATTGAAGCTATCAAACGAGAGAAAGATGAGAAGAAATTAAAAAATCTGCGTAAGGAATTGGCAAATTTACAAGAAGAACGTGAAGGTATCTATGCCAAATGGAAAAGTGAAAAAGATGTAGTTGATGATATCCAAAATGTAAAAGAGGCTATTGAGAATTTTAAACTGGAAGCGGAACGTGCAGAACGTGAAGGCAACTATGGTTTGGTAGCTGAAATTCGCTATGGAAAAATTCAAAAAGAAGAAGGAAAATTAAGTGAACTTCAACAAAAATTAGCCGGTAACCAAGAGAATTCATTGATCAAAGAGGAGGTTACAAGTGAAGATATTGCAGAAGTCGTTGCCAAGTGGACAGGTATTCCTGTGCAAAAAATGTTACAAAGTGACAGGGAAAAATTATTGCATTTAGAAGATGAACTGCACAAACGTGTCATCGGACAAGATGAAGCTATTGTAGCCGTATCAGATGCTGTACGCCGTTCAAGAGCAGGTTTACAAGATACTAAAAAACCAATAGGTACTTTTCTGTTTTTAGGTACCACAGGAGTTGGTAAAACTGAATTGGCCAAAGCATTGGCCGAATATCTTTTTGATGATGATAGAGCCATGACCAGAATTGATATGAGTGAATATCAAGAACGACATGCGGTTAGTAGATTAGTCGGTGCGCCTCCGGGGTACATAGGTTACGAAGAAGGTGGCCAATTGACGGAAGCCGTTCGCAGAAAGCCCTATTCTGTGATCCTGTTGGATGAAATTGAAAAAGCACATCCAGACACCTTTAATATTTTATTACAAGTATTAGATGAGGGTAGATTGACTGATAATAAAGGACGTGTAGCCGATTTTAAGAATGCTATCATTATTATGACCTCAAATATGGGTGCCCATATTATTCAGGAAAATTTAGAAGGTTTAGATATGGATAAACGCGCAGAAGTAGTTGATCTAACAAAAAATGAAGTACTTGCCCTTCTAAAGAAAACCATCAGGCCTGAATTTCTAAACAGAATAGATGAAGTTATTATGTTTACACCATTGAATCAAGAGGAAGTGACTAAAATTGTAAACTTACAATTAGATGCACTTACAAAAATGTTGGCCGAAAAAGACATTCATTTTTCAACCACAAATGAGGCTGTAGTAAGTTTATCTAGAAAAGGATACAATCCACAGTTTGGTGCCAGGCCCATTAAAAGAGTGATTCAAAAAGAAGTTTTAAATGAATTATCAAAAGAAATATTAGCCGGTAAAATAACTGCTGAAAGTTCTATTTTGTTAGATGCTTTTGATGATAAATTAGTGTTTCGGAATAAGTAAATGAAAAGTTAGAAGTGAAAATAAAAAACCTGATGGATTAGAAATGTCTGTCAGGTTTTTTTATTGACCACCCCCTGCCTTACCCAAACATACACTTCCCTCAATCAAACACATAGTTACCTAGACTTTGATTTTTTAGAATCTCTATAGATCTTAAGTTTACAAAGAATTTAAAACTCAAATAGTATGCGAAAAATTATTTTTTTGGTATTTGTTACGATAGCATCACTTACCGTTTATGCCCAGGAAAAAACTATTAATGGAATTGTTACAGATGAATCAGGTCCCTTACCAGGAGTCAGCATCATCATTAAAGGAACTACCACAGGTACCGAAACTGACTTTGATGGAAAATATGCTATCAAGACGGCAGTAGGTGATATTCTTGTATTTAGCTTTGTAGGTATGGTGTCTCAGGAAAAAACTGTTGGTAAATCTGGCATTATAAATATTGTAATGGTAGCAGATAACGCCTTAGAAGAAGTTGTTGTGGTTGGATATGGAATAAGTAGAAGACGACGTGCTTTGGGATATTCTGTTTCAAGGATATCCACTAGCAGAAAAAGGAAACAAAAGTCAAATCTTAATATTTCAAGATCACTTCAAGGAAAAGTCAGTGGTGTACAAATTACTTCACAAAGTGGAGCTTCAGGTTCTACCAGCAATACAATTATTAGAGGAAACTCTTCTATTTTAAATGATAATCAACCTTTATATATTATTGATGGAGTTCCTTTCGATGGAAATTCGAAAAAAATACAAAAACTAAATTCAAATAAAATTAAAAATATTAATGTTTTAAAAGGATTAAATGCAACATCAATATATGGCAGTAAAGGAAGCAATGGTGTCATAGTTATCAATACAAAAGCAGGTAATTATGAAAATGAAACCTATGAAGAAATTAAAGAAAATCAATTTGAACATGTAGCATTTTCACCACTTTCAACTTTTTCTATTGACGTAGACAAGGCTTCATACAGTAATATCAGACGCTTTATAAACGGCGGACAAGCTGTTCCTGCTGATGCCGTAAAAATTGAAGAGATGATCAATTACTTTAATTATTCATACACGCAACCAACAGGTGAACATCCGTTCGCAATTCAAACAGAAGTTGCAACCTCTCCTTGGAACGAAGAAACAAAAATTGTGAAAATTGGTTTGCAAGGTGAAAAAGTAGCAGATGATAAAATCCCCGCCTCTAATTTGGTTTTTTTAATTGATGTTTCGGGCTCTATGAGTGATAGCAATAAATTACCATTATTGAAATCGGCTTTTAAATTATTAGTAAAACAATTGCGTAACAAAGATAAAGTCTCAATAGTTGTTTACGCCGGTGCGGCCGGATTGGTTTTAAAATCGACTTCAGGTGATCATAAAAATAAAATATTAGAAGCTCTCAGTAATTTGGAAGCGGGTGGCTCTACAGCGGGTGGTGAAGGTATCAAATTAGCCTATAAAATTGCTCAAAAGAATTTTATTGAAAATGGTAACAATAGGGTTATTCTTGCCACTGATGGTGATTTTAACGTTGGAGCATCAAGTGATCGATCAATGAAAGACTTAATTGTTGAAAAAAGGAAAACGGGTGTATTTTTAACTGTTCTAGGATTCGGAATGGGAAATTACAAAGATTCTAAATTGGAAACGCTGGCTGATAAAGGAAACGGAAATCATGCATATATTGACACCATGCAAGAAGCAAAACTTGTATTAGGAACAGAATTTGGAGGAACACTTTATACCATTGCCAAAGATGTAAAAATTCAAGTAGAATTCAATCCTAAAAAAGTACAGGCCTATCGATTAATAGGTTATGAAAACAGAATGCTGGAAGATGAAGATTTCAAAGATGATAAAAAAGATGCCGGAGAATTAGGTAGTAATCATAGTGTTACTGCATTATACGAAGTCATTCCTGTAGGTGTAAAGAGTAAGTTCTTAAAGAATATTGATGCGCTAAAATATACCAATACTAAGCAAAGTAACAAATTTAATGATGAGTTGCTAACAGTAAAATTCCGATATAAAGAGCCTACAAAAAGTAAAAGTATTGAAATGGTTTATATAGTGAAAGATACCAATACATCATTTGAAAATGCCAGTAGTGATTTAAGATTTGCCACCTCGGTTGCTTTATTTGGAATGAAGTTAAGAAATTCAAAATATGCTAAAAAATTGGATTATGATGACATAGCAATAATTGCAAGTCGCTCAAAAGGTAATGATGAAAATGGTCATCGTTCAGAGTTCATTAGATTGGTCGAAATGGCAGAATTAGCTAACTAAACAACATCTCAATATCAAATATAAACAAAAGCCTTGTAAATTAACTTACTAGGCTTTTTACAAATTATAATTCATCAACCCTTCCTATTGGCTTATAAATGCCTCTATATACCTTAAAATCTCATCAGTGCTTTCTTCCTGTATATAATGCTTGGCATCAATAACATGTATATTTTCAGGCTGTATCTTTAGATCATTGGTAACCGCTTCGGCTATTGGATTCCAACGTAACATCTTGTCGTGTTTTCCCCAAATGATCATTACCGGTACTTCAATATTTTTTATAGTTTCACGGTAATCTGGCAACGAATTACAAGTACTGGAAAAAAAAGTATACAAGGCGTTTGTTTTTCCTTCTATCAATGGTTTTTTATACCCCTCTAATTCATTAGCCGTTAAATTATTCTGCATCAAGCCATTTTTAAATAGCTTCTTCATAATTGTTCTATTCGTTAATTTATTGCTGTAAAAACTCATTGACAATTTTGTGAATACTCCTTTTTCAAAACGCATCGGCGGATCAAATCCGGCTTCATAAATGATAGAGTTCAATACGACTAATTTTTGAATCCTGTTTGGAGCCATCTTGAATAATTCCCAGGTCCATAAACCACCTGCATCATGAAAAACATGTGTCCAATTGTTGATCTGCAAATGATCCATCAAATCGAGTAAACGTTTACAATGCGATTCGGGGTTATATAGATCATATCCTTTAGGCGAATCACTTGAGCCAAAACCTAACATATCTGGAACAACAACTCGATAGCCTTTTTGCACCAGACTGTCGATCATCTTTCTATACAGCCACCCTGAAGTCGGTATGCCGTGTAGTAAAAGGATAACCTCCCCTTCTCCTCTATCAATATACTTTATGGTACCATCTTCTGATTTGAATGTTTGTTGGTTATTACGAAAATCACCATATGTCGGTTTTGAACTATCAATCATATATTTCTTTGATTTACAAGAGAAGATAAGACTTAGTAACAGAAAATAATAAACGTATTTCATTGATTATCAGATTGATTTCGACTTTAAATATAAGATTTTTTTTCTAACCGATTATGTAGTAACGACCCGTTTCGAAGGTTCGTAGTTAATTCCACAAAAATTCTCATATGATTTAGTTAAACACCTGACAACCAGCAGACAAAATGACATTTAAAAGTCCTGTTTCCTGTAAAAATGTCGTATTTTAACGCTTGGTATTCTATTTGAGCTATTCTTTTCAAACAAAATAAATTAATAACTATTAAATATAAAAATTATGTTAGTAAAGAGAACAACAGGAATCCCTGTATTGCCAAATGTATTTGACGATCTTTTTAGAGATTGGTCAGTACCAAATTTTTCAGAAACCAATGCTACATTACCGGCTGTCAATATCAAAGAAAATGATAATGAATTTACCGTTGAAGTGGCTGTACCGGGAATGGATAAAAAAGATTTCAATATTGATTTTGAAAACGATGTTTTAACTATTTCTTCTGAAAAAACCATTGAAAATGAAGATTCTGATGAGAATTATACTCGCAAGGAATACAGTTATCAATCATTTAAAAGAAGTTTTAGACTACCGGAAAATGTAGTAGATACTGATAAGATTGCGGCTAGCTACAAAAATGGTGAGTTGGTAATTTCAGTTCCTAAGCGTGAGGAATTAAAACCAAAACCCGCAAAACTGATTGAAGTTCAATAAATATTTACGAAGAGTTATTCAATGGCTCTCCTGTTAACAGGAAAATGCATAAAAAACCTCGTTAAATTGTTAACGAGGTTTTTTAGTATAATGATTTAATAATTAAAATCTCACTCCAACACCTACACCAACTATCCAAGGATTTATGTCAACTCCAATTGAAGATTCAGAATCTTCTGCGGTTACATCAGTACTTAAAAATAGTTTTTTAATATCTAAATTTAAAAACCATTTGTCATTCAAATCATAATCCAGGCCGCCCTGAAAAGAAAAACCAACAGAATTTTCATAATCGAGTGCATCTAAATCACCTGAATCTACTCCATAAAAAATGGTATAGTTTATACCGGCTCCTAAGTAAGGCTTAACTGTCCCTCCGGTGAAATGATATTGTAAGCTTAATGTTGGTGGTAATAGCCAAACATGACCTAAATCAGCTACTTTATCTCCTGCAACTTCAACATCAACATTATGTTTTGTAGTTGCTAAAATTAATTCAGCAGCCCAGTTTTCAGTAAAAAAATAGGTAAAATCCAATTCTGGTACCACTACAGTAGAAATTGCAATATCGGCTCCATCTGTTTCATTAAGATCTACACTTACATCAGGTATGACCGTAATAATTCTAAAGCGAGCTTGCCATTTTGAATCATTTTTGTCATTACCTTGCGAATGCACAGAAAACGTAACCGTTAATACGATTACTAAACTTGTGATTAATTTTTTCATAATATATTATTTGGTTTAATTTTAAGTCAAAATTATCTTAGTTTACATCTTTAAAACATGACATATGTCATATTTGAAGTAAATAGTTTATCACCTCAAACTCATCACAATTATTTTTGATAATAAAGCAATTATATGTGACTTATGTTACACATATACAGTATTTTATATGACGGATATCATTGTCTTTAGAAAAGTATACTCCTAATTTCGATATGCAGTTTAAATTGTATTTAATGAAAAGGCCCGTCATAAATTTTATTATAAATGTCCTGATGTTCCTTAGTATGTCGGCCATTGTTGGCATTGGATTTTTACTCAAATACACCTTGATTCCGGGTTCAGAAAGACGAATTAAGTATGGCAGCAACGTTGAACTCGATTTTTTTTGAAATGGACAGGCACGAATGGGGTGCCATACATCTCTATATCGGATTTATTTTACTAGGATTATTATTGCTGCATATCATTTTACATTGGAAGGTTATTACCTGTGTATATAATAGAATTATTGAAAAGAAATTGGTCAAAAACATAGTTGCATTCGCATTCATAATAATTTCTACTCTTTTAATTGTGATTCCATTATTAGTAAATCCAAAAGTCGAGGTCAATAACACCAAGGTCAAAAAGGAACAACATACTACAGATATGAATAGTAATAAGGAAAGAGGGACTAAGACTATTGCTGTATATGAAAATGAACCTATTATAAAGTAATTTTTGTTACATATAGAAGCAATGTAAGTTACACTTCAGCATAAACCCCTGCCCTACTTTTGCCACATAAAAAATAACAGATGAAAAAACTCATAGTAATAGCATTTTTGACAATAGTAATTCCGTTAGAATTGATGCATTCGCAAGAAGTAAGATTAGTTTCTAAACAGGAAGTTATTGATAAGGTGTATAAAAATAACAACTCTATCAAAATTTCTGAACAAGATTATAATCAGGCAAGAGCAGATTACAGACAAACAAATGCCGTATTATTACCAAACATTTCGATATCACATACCGGAATATCAACAACAAATCCATTAATGGCTTTTGGCTCTAAACTAAATCAGGAAATCTTAACTGCGGGTGATTTTGATCCAAGTTTATTAAATAATCCTGGTGTTGTTAACAATTTTGCCACCAAAATTGAATTCCAGCAACCATTAATTAATATGGATGGTGTCTATCAACGCAAAGCGGCAAAAACAAAAATGCAAGCTGTAGAATTGCAAACAGTTCGCACAAAAGACTATCTGGTTTTTGAAGTTGAAAAAGTATATATGCAATTACAACTAGCCCATAAAGCCGTGGATGTAATAGAAAAAGCTTTAACGACAGCTTTAGCCAATAAAAATTTAGCAGAAAACAGTTTCAAACAAGGCTATTTACAAAAAGCAGATGTATTGTCAGTAGAAGTACGAGTTACTGAGGTACAAAATCAATTTCAACATGCAAAAAGTAATGTGCAAAATGTTTCTAATTATCTATCATTCTTAATGAATGAAAATGAAAATATACTACTACAACCTTCTGATAGTTTATCAATATCGGCATTTACAATAGAAGATTTCAAAACTATTTCAAAAGAAAGAGCAGATATAAAAGCAATGCAACTAGCATCTGATGCCTCTAAAACCATGCATAAAGCTGATAATAATGCCTTTTTACCTCGTCTGAATGCTTTCGGAAGCTATGAGTTATACGACGATACGGTTTTTCAAGGGGATGCCAGTGGTTACATAATCGGAGCGCAATTGAGTTGGAACATTCTTGAAGGGTCAAAACGATTTGGTAAAGCACAGAAAAGTAAAGCTGAATATGAAAAATCAAAATTGCAATACGAGCAATACGTATCAAAAAGCAACCTAGAATTCAACAAAGCAAAACGACTGTTATTAGATGCTGAAAATGAGTTGAAATTAACCAAATTAGCACTGGAGCAATCGAAAGAATCACTTCGCATACGAATGAATAGATTTAAACAAGGACTTGAAAAAACATCCGATCTATTACTAACCGAAACACAATATGCTCAAAAACAATTAGAATATTATCAGGCGATTTTTAAATATAACTACGCACAACTATACCTTAATTTTTTAACCAAACACTAAAAAGTTTTAGAGTAGGCAGTTGCAGTATCCAGTATAAATATAAGATTACAAATTAAATTAAGAAAAGAGTAAAAATAAAAACAATGAAAAAATACATATACACATTAGTCCTAATATCATTATTTATTATGAGCTGTGCCAGTGATCATAAGACTGGAGTAATGGAAAAGATGGCTCCCGTTAATGTAAAAGTAAGTTCTGTACAATCAGATGGCTATGATCCATTCGTAACCGCAAGTGGTAAAATAGAAGCCACCAATAGTGCTAATTTAAGTACTCGTATGATGGGGTTTGTAAACAAGATCTATGTTAAAGTTGGAGATAAAGTTCAAAAAGGTCAATTGTTGATAGCTATCAATAATACCGATCTGCAAGCCAAACGTGCACAAGTAAATGCTACTATTACCAAGGCAACTGCTGCGTATAACAATGCCGAAAAAGATTATAATCGTTTTAAGAATCTGTTTGCAGATAATAGTGCTTCCCAAAAAGAATTGGACGATATGACCGCACATTACGAAATGGCTAAAGCCGGTCTAGAGGCAGCTAATCAAATGAAGAATGAAGTCAATGCACAATTCGCCTATGTAAATATTAGGGCACCTTTTAATGGTATTATTACCAATAAGTTTATTGAAGTTGGTGATATGGCAAATCCAGGAACCCCTTTGATAGCCGTTGAAACACCAAAAAAGTTTGAAGTAAGAGCTATGGTTGCCGAAAGTGATATCTCACGAATAAAGTCAGGTTCAAGAGTTATTGTACAAGTTAAGTCAATTGACAAATCGATTCCAGGTAAGGTAACGGAAATCAGCACATCTGCTAAAAATACCGGCGGTCAATATTTAGTAAAAGTGGCATTGGACAAAACAGATACGAATATCTTATCAGGGATGTTTGCTTCTGTTCAGTTTCCGGTAGAAAAGAAAGCAATCACTACTACTCTAATTTTAGTACCGACATCTGCTATAATAAGCCATGGCAGTTTAAAGGGAATTTACACTGTAAGCCAGCAAAATACAGCCATATTACGTTGGTTACGTTTAGGTAGAACCTATGGAGATAACATAGAAGTATTATCTGGTTTAAATTCAGATGAACAGTATATTCTTTCTGCTGAAGGAAAACTTTTTAACGGAGCAAAAATAGCAATTCAATAAACTAATAATTGCGTTAAGGATAGCAGCGACATCCTTTTTATGCTGAATTAGTTTCACTATCAGTTGATTCAAATCAAGCATAAAAAGATATAGCGGATAGCCTGTTTAAACGCCCAAAAAAAATACAACATGAACGAAGGAATTTCAGGAAAAATAGCCAATGCCTTTATCAACTCTAAGTTGACCATTTTGTTAATGGTTGCCCTTATGATCATTGGCGTATACAGTTCTTTTTTAATACCCCGAGAAGAAGAACCACAGATTATTGTTCCAATGGCTGATGTTATGGTTGCTTATCCTGGTGCGAATCCGAAAGAGGTGGAAAACCGGGTGGTAAAACCATTAGAAAAAATTATTTCTGATATCAAAGGTGTTGAGCATGTGCATACAATGGCCATGAACGGGCAAGCTATGATCATTGTACAATTTTATGTGGGTGAAGATACCGAGAAATCATATGTGAACTTGTATAATGAATTGATGAAACATAGAGATCTGTTTGTCAATGGCATCTTTGAGCCTATGGTTAAAACACGTGCAATTGATGATGTACCAATGCTCGGTATTACACTTTGGAGTGAAAATTATGACGACTATCAACTGAAACAAATTGCTGGTGAGCTCAAAAATGAAATTGAAAAGATAAAAGATGTCTCTATTACTAAAACTGTTGGAGGAAGAAATCGTGAGGTGAAAGTTATTTTGGATAAGGATAAAATGTCTGAAACTGGAATTGATGCCCTTGGTATTATGCAAATGATTCAAGCTAATAACCAACAATCACAATCGGGTAGTTTTGTTAAAAATGATACTGAATATTTAGTTACTACAGGTAAATTTCTAAGTACTGTTGATGATGTAGAGAATTTGGTTGTTGGTATTCACAAAAATCTCCCAGTATATTTGAAACAAGTGGCAACCATACAAGATGGCCCATCTACCCCAAAAAGTTATGTGTCATTTGGCTATGGGCAAGCAAATGAAAAATTTAATGACTATCGCTCAGAATATGCTGCAGTAACAGTTTCTATTGCCAAAGTAAAAGGTGCGGATGCTATGAAAATAGCTGAAAAGATCTTGACCCAGGTTGACCATTTGAAACAGAATCTACTTCCTGATGATGTGCATGTTGAAATAACCAGAAACTATGGTGAAACTGCTTCGCATAAAGTAGGTGAATTATTATTACACTTAGGTGTTGCCATTTTGGCTGTGACCATTTTAGTAATGCTGGCCATGGGATGGAGAGGTGGTTTGGTAGTATTCTTTTCAGTACCCCTGACCTTTGCCCTGACCCTCTTTAGTTATTATATGTTGGATTATACCTTAAACAGAATTACTCTGTTTGCCCTCGTATTTGTTGTTGGTATAGTTGTAGACGATAGCATTATTATTGCCGAAAATATGCACCGGCATTTTAAAATGAAACGATTACCGTTTAAACAGGCTGCCATTTTTGCTATTAATGAAGTGGGAAATCCAACCATTTTGGCAACCTTTACGGTAATTGCAGCAATTTTACCTATGGCTTTTGTATCGGGTATGATGGGGCCTTATATGAGCCCGATGCCTATTGGTGCCTCCATAGCTATGCTATTGTCATTGTTTATAGCATTGACGGTTACACCGTATTTAGGATATCATTTATTAAGAGAAAAAGATACTCAAGAGCATAAAGAAGAGGAAGGTTTAGAAACCGGATTTATCTATAGATTTTACAAAAAAATTGAACAACCGTTATTAGATAGTTCTAAAAAGCGTTGGTTGTTTTTAGGGATAACACTCGTATTATTAATGGGTTCTATGTTGATGTTCTTTACCAACTCGGTTGCTGTAAAAATGTTGCCATTTGATAATAAAAATGAATTCCAGATCGTAATTGATATGCCTGAAGGAACCACATTAGAAAGAACAGCATTGGTAACTAAAGAAATTTCACAATACCTGGCCACAAATGAACAAGTAATAAACTATCAAAACTATATAGGTACTTCTGCCCCTATTACTTTTAACGGATTAGTACGTCACTATGATCTTCGTGGTGGTAGTAATATGGCCGATATCCAGGTAAATTTAACCCACAAGCAAGACAGAAGTTTACAAAGTCATGATATTGCAAAAGTAGTTCGCCCCGAAATACAAAAAATAGCGGCAATGTATGGTGCCAATGTGAAAGTGGTTGAAGTACCACCAGGGCCTCCTGTGCTTTCAACCATCGTAGCCGAGGTGTATGGACCTGATTATAAACAACAAATAGAAGTTGCGAATCAGGTAAAAGATATTTTAGAAAATACAGACGATATTGTTGATATTGATTGGATGGTAGAAGATAATCAAATCGAATATAAATTGGAAATTGACAAAGAAAAAGCAATGCTCAATGGGATCGCACCTCAACAAGTTGTAGGTGCATTAACCATGATTTTAAAAGAGTATCCGGTTTCCAAATTATATGACGAAACAGCAAATGAAAGTATAGGGATTGTTCTATCACTAGATGATAACGAAAAAAGTTCTTTACAGGATATTAAAAATATTAAAATAAAAGGGAGTAACGGTATGACCATTCCGGTAAATGACCTGATTGAGGTTAAAACCGATACCTTACAAAAAACGATTTATAGAAAAGACCAAAAAAGAGTCGTTTATATTACTGCTGATATGGCAGGAGTATTAGAGAGTCCTGTTTATGCCATTTTAGGAATGGAAGAAAAATTGCAAAAGATGCAATTACCGGCGGGATATACCATAAATGAATTATATCTCGAACAACCCTCAGATGAAACTGATTTTACAGTAAAATGGGATGGTGAATGGCAAATTACCCTAGAAGTGTTCAGAGATCTGGGTATTGCATTTCTGGTAGTGATCGTTATCATTTATATGTTAATTGTAGGTTGGTTTCAAAATTTTAAAACGCCTATAGTAATGATGGCAGCAATTCCATTATCACTCATAGGCATAGTATTAGGGCATTGGTTATTTGGTGCCTTTTTTACAGCCACTTCATTTATTGGGATGATCGCATTGGCTGGAGTAATGGTCCGAAATTCAGTATTGATCATTGACTTTATTGAGATCAGGTTGAATGACGATGTGCCTATAAAACAAGCTATAATTGACGCTGGTGCTGTGCGTACTACACCAATTTTACTAACTACAGGAGCTGTCGTAATTGGAGCATCAATTATATTATTCGATCCAATATTTCAGGGATTAGCGATTTCATTAGTTGCTGGTGCAATTGTTTCAACATTCTTAACATTAATCGTTGTTCCGCTTCTTTATTATATGATTGAAAGGAAAAAATATGAATCTAAAGAAGAGATTATCCTAAAAGAGAAAAATAGCGTCATAGACCAGGACCAATAAAAACGTTTAAATAAAAAAATATGAAACTACTAATTATCACGGCCGTAAAGGCATTTAAAAAAGAGATCAAAAATATTCTTAAAAAAGCCGCTGTAACTTCATATAGCTATAAAGATGTTATTGGCTACAGGGATGCTTCTGAATTATCAATACAAGAAAATTGGTTTGCAAATGATATGAACGAAGGTGAAGCAATATTCTTTTATGCTTTTGTAAAAAAAGAGAATGTTGATATGGTTTTTGATATGGTGTCTGCTTCTAATAAAAAGCAGGAAACATCTTCAACTATTCATGTTGCCGTCGTAAATATTGAAAGAACAATATAAATTTTAAAATTAATAAAATGCAAGATAGATATATCAAAGGAATCGCTGGAACATTTATCCTAATTAGTTTATTATTAGCTACCTACGTAAATATAAACTGGTTATGGTTTACCACTTTTGTCGGTGCTAACTTATTACAATCGGCATTTACAAAATGGTGTTTATTGGGTATTATACTTGGTAAATTAGGTATCAAGGATTAATTTATCAAAAAAGTGAATAGAATTATTTTTGTATTATTGCCATTGTAAGGTTATAATATGCTTAAGAAAATACTCCTAATATTCGCAATTGTACTGCTCACTGCTCCTCTTTTCGCACAAGATGTTGAGTATGATAGTATATCTACATATTATTTGATCCGCCATGCTGAAAAAGACAGAAGTGATGCATCAAATAAAGATCCTGATTTAACGGAAAATGGAGTGCTTAGGGCAAAAAGGTGGAGTGAACTACTTAAGCAATTTCAAATCGATGCTGTATACTCCACAAATTATAAAAGGACCTTGAATACTGCATTACCCACAGCTACACATAACCATCTAACAATCAAAAAATACCATCCGGTAAAGATTGATATGCAGCAATTCTTAAAAGATACTAAAGGCAAGAATATATTGATAGTTGGTCATAGTAATACCACACCTGGTTTCGTTAATAATTTAATCGGCCGTGAAATATATTCAGATATTGACGATAGTAATAACGCCAACCTCTACATTGTTACTATCAAAGGTGGGCAAATAGGTCATGTGCTTATTAAAATGAAATAGAACTAGTCATATTCTTCATTTTTAGCTAGTTTTGCATCGATGCAACCAAAGATTAACATACGAAATAAGAAAGCGCGTTTTGAATACGAAATTCTGGACACGTATGTGGCCGGAATCCAACTTACCGGGACAGAAATAAAATCTATCAGGGAAAGCAAAGCGCGTATTACCGAAAGTTTTTGTGAATTCAACGAAACGGGCGAACTTTTTGTCATTAATATGTATATTGAAGAATATATCAATGGTAGCGTCTATAATCATAAACCCAAAAGCGAACGCAGGCTTTTATTGAACAAACGTGAACTTAAAAAACTACAGAAAGAAGTTAAAAATGTTGGATTGACCATAATACCTCTTAAATTATTCTTAACAGATAAAGGTTGGGCAAAACTGGAAATAGCTTTGTGTAAGGGTAAAAAATTGTACGATAAGCGAGAATCCTTAAAAGATAAAGATAGTAAGCGAAATTTAGATAGAATAAAAAAGGATTTCAAATGATCTTTATCTCTTTTTTGCAACTCATACGATGGAAAAATCTAATTATGATTGCCTGTATTCAACTTTTATTCAAATATATTTATTTTCCTATTTTTTCAGTTGCAACTACACTTTCAAATCTAGATTTTAGTATCTTATTACTTGCTACAGTAACTATTGCTGCTGCCGGATACATTATTAATGATATTTATGACGTGGAAGCCGATAAAATTAATAAACCTAATAGTGTAATTATAGGCCAAAAAATCAGTGCCAAAAAGGGATATGTGCTTTATCATATATTGAATATAATAGGAATTCTTGCAGGTTTTTATATTGCTTACCGCATCGGTAAACTTTCATTTATTGCCATTTTTATTATTACAGCGCTATTATTGAAACTCTATAATTCAGATTTTAAAAAATGGCCTTTAGTCGGAAACATTATTGTTTCTTTAATGGTATCACTAAGTATATTAATTGTAGGGATTTTCGATGTAATTCCGGCAATTACCAATGAAAATGTTGTTGAGCAATATCATGCATTCAGGGTACTTATTGATTATGCTGTTTTTGCATTTATGTTCATGCTCTTGCGCGAGATTGTTAAAGATATTGAAGATGTAAACGGAGATAAAAAATTAAAAATGAAGACATTACCTATAGTGTTTGGAAGAAAAAGAACTAAAAATATTGTGTTCGTTTTGAGTTTTGTTCCCTTGATTCTCGTGACATTTTACAGTTTTAATAATTTTTCTGATGTTCCTTTTATATTGGCATACATGCTCATTGTGGTAATGTTACCACTACTCTACTTTATGACGAAAATTATATATGCCAAGACAAGAAGAAATTATACATACGCCAGTAATTTACTAAAAGTGATTATGTTACTTGGTATGCTTTCGATCTTAGTAATATCTTTAACCATTCATTATGCTGCATAAAAAATTACAAAATTATAATATCATATTAGCCTCAGGTTCACCAAGAAGGCAATATTTCTTAAAAGAGTTGAAATTGGAGTTCACTACAAAATCTATCGATGTTGAAGAGATCTATCCTCCATATTTACATGGAAATGAAATTACCGGATTCTTAGCGCAATTGAAGGCAGATGCTTATAAGGATGAATTAAAAGATAAGGATATATTAATAACCGCAGATACAATTGTACGTTGTAACGGAAAAATACTTGGCAAACCAACAGATAAGGCCGATGCAAAAAATATGTTGATGCTACTTTCGGGCAATGAACATGAAGTGATCACTTCAATCTGTATCAAGACAAAGAAAAATATGAAAATAATCAATGATACGACCGTTGTTTATTTTGAACAATTAAATGAAGAGGAAATAGATTATTACATCAGTAATTATTCGCCATTTGATAAAGCCGGGAGTTATGGAATTCAAGAATGGTTGGGTTATATCGCTGTCAAAAAAATTAAAGGGAGTTTTTTTAACGTGATGGGATTTCCTGTTCATAAGTTCTATAAAGAAATGATGAAATTTTAATTAGTAAGTAGGATACTATTTTTATTTTTGCCTCAATTGATTATTATACGCATGAAAAAATATTCATTTACTGAAAAAAAAGATACCCGTTCCGGTTTTGGTGCTGGATTGACAGAATTGGGTGAAACCAACCCAAATGTTGTGGCCTTATGTGCCGACTTAATTGGCTCACTGAAGATGGACGATTTTAAAAATAATCATCCTGAGCGCTTTTTTCAAGTTGGTATCGCCGAAGCAAATATGATGGGCATAGCCGCCGGTCTAACTATTGGTGGTAAAATACCATTTACAGGGACATTCGCCAATTTCTCTACTGGTAGGGTCTATGACCAAATTCGCCAATCAATTGCATACTCACATAAGAATGTGAAAATATGCGCTTCGCATGCCGGATTAACCCTGGGTGAAGATGGTGCAACACATCAAATTTTAGAAGATATTGGTCTGATGAAAATGTTACCCGGGATGACCGTCATCAATACTTGCGATTACAATCAAACAAAAGCGGCAACAATTGCAATAGCTGACCATACAGGTCCTGTTTATTTGCGTTTTGGGAGGCCTAAAGTACCAGTATTTACAGATGCAGATCAAAAATTTGAAATTGGGAAAGCAGTACATCTTACAGAGGGTACAGATGTTACAATTGTTGCTACCGGCCATTTAGTTTGGGAGGCGTTACAAGCTTCAGAAGTATTAGATGCAAAAGGTATCTCTGCTGAAGTTATTAACATACATACTATAAAACCTTTGGATACTGAAGCGATACTAAAATCTATTTCTAAGACACGATGTATTGTTACTGCTGAAGAACATAATTATTATGGTGGGCTCGGTGAAAGCGTAGCCAGAATTTTGGCGCAGCATCAACCCACTCCACAAGAGTTTATCGCTACCAATGATACTTTTGGAGAATCAGGTACACCAGAACAACTTATGGAAAAATACGGTTTAAATAGTAATGCCATTGTAAAAGCTGTTGAAAAGGTCTTGAAAAGAAAGTAAGAACAGTTCTTTACGCAACCTATATTAAATTTTTCATCTTTGGAGAAACTCTCAATCGTACCTCAATGAAAAAGCTACTCTATACTTTCCTATTTATTTTCTCTTGTATTTCAATCAATGCACAATTAAACCTCAATTATGGTATCAAAGCCGGTTTAAATTATAGTATTAGCGGTGATCTGAATATAGTTGGAGGATTTCCAGGACTTTCTTTCGATAATACATTTCAGGGAGATAGAAATATTGCATATCATTTAGGTGTGTTTGCTCAAGCCAATTTCCCTAAAATTTATGTACGGTCAGAATTATTATTTTCGAAATCTAAAACTACATATAGAAATAGCCGGTCAAATGACTCCCATTATAATGCCTCAACATTAGAATTACCGATACTACTGGGATACAAATTATCTAAACCATTTAGCATTTATATTGGTCCTTCATTTCAATATCATATAGATAATGAATTTGATGATTTCGGGACTATTGATCTTAAAATTGACAAAGATTTTGTATTGGGTTTAAATATTGGGGCTGCCTTACAAGTTTATAAATTCGGTATTGATTTACGTTATATGTCTCATGTGTCAAAAAATGAAGCCATTAATTTTGACGCTGTTGCTGCGGATGGACCAGGTTATATACTTGATACAAAATCAAATCAAATTATATTGAGTTTATCATATCAAATAAATTAGCACGTAAAATAAAATTTTGGCTTGACTTTTGCGTTTGATAAATAATTAATAACAGGGTTTTCCCCTTAAAAAATCATTTATCATGAAAAAATTAGTATTAACCGTACTAACCCTTACCTTATTTAATGTATCATTCGCTCAAAAAATTGACGTTGGAGCTAAAGCCGGACTCAATTATAATTTTGGAGGTGATCTGTCAGAAGTTTCATCTGAAGTTGGCAATAGCTTTGAAAATCTTATTGCTGGAGCTGATAACAAAGCTGGATACCACCTCGGTTTGTGGGCGAAAATCCATTTTTTAGGGCTTTATATACGTCCCGAATTGGTCTATACACAATTAAACAATTCTTATAGCAATTCTACTGAGAATGTTGACACTGATTTTAAAACGAAAAAAGTTGATATTCCTATTTTAATAGGAACAAAACTTGTTGGCCCTTTACATATATTTGCCGGACCATCTTTTCAGTATGTTACAAAATCTGATTTTAGTCAGAATGAATTTGAAAACATTAGAAAGAAAGATTTTACCGCAGGTTTGCAAATAGGTACAGGATTGGAATTGGGCAGATTAGGAGTAGATGTACGCTGGGAAAAAGGGTTTTCAAATGATGTAGATGGTGATTTCGCTAATACTGATATACGAGTTGATAACAGGCCTAATCAAATTATTTTTGGCCTGTCCTATAGATTTAATGAAAGAAGAAATTAGGTTTTCTTAACTATACAAAAAAAGCTTCTCAGTGAGAAGCTTTTTTTTTAACTATTATCTGCATCTAAATAGTCTGGTATTCCGTCACCATCAGTATCATCATTTGTTGGATCGCCATCACCATCAGCATCTTCATCTTTTGTTAGTGTACCGTCACCATCATCGTCGTCGTCAATATAATTGGGTACTCCATCGTTGTCAGTATCGTCATTTGTAGAATCACCATCATTATCAACATCTTCATCTCTTGTTGAAACACGATCATTATCATCATCCTGATCCAAATAATTGGGAAAAGTATCACCATCAGTGTCATCATCGCTTACTTCACCATCATTATTCAGGTCTTCATCACTATTTAACACACCATCATTATCATTATCAGCTCTCACAACTTGTGCTAATTCAATATGAAATAACAAAGGTTCATTGGGCCCTATACCAATCGTACCGATATTTGAATAGGCCAAGCCCGAAGGAAAAAACAATATTCCTTTACCCGTATCCTCAAAAGTTATCGGCTCATTTCGTTCCGTAACGTTATTACCACTCTTAAAATTAGGAAAGCCGTATTTCCATCCTTGAATTACGCCTGTAAGATTTAACCAGCCTTTTCCGGTATTAAAACTTATATTTTCGTCAAATTTGATACTATCTAATAAAAAGCCCCTATACTTGACAAAAACAGAATCATGTCGAGTTGGACTGTCATTAGCCCCTAAATTAAGTAGTAAATAATATAATTTATAATTAATTTCTTCGTGTGTGATATTCTGAGTTTCAACTTGCGATAGTAACGGGGTTTCGCCATTCTGAATGGTGTCAATTGCACCAAAAGGTTCATTATCTCCGGCAGGAATATAATAATGTGATTGTAAATATTCTATCAATAATTCATCATCAATGATAGCCTGTGCTACTGCATCAAAATTATCCGCAGGATTGTCATCTTTTTTACAAGAGTAGAAAATTATAATAAAAGCAACAATTGGAATTATATATTTTAGTTTCATTTGCAAATTTTTTTATGGCTTTATAGAATTCGACATTTATTCATCTCACATAAAACTCAACACAATTTATTTTATCAATTAAATTTTAAGGGCGCAATTTACGGCTATTTTCTAAAAAAAATCAATTGAAATCCGATTTAACAAAATTTTATTAACAGATTAAGAAGTCCCTTTCACAAATCCTTCCAAAAAATCACCAACATAGTATGCAACAAGTGCTGCAACAACTCCCATTAAAATGGTTACTACCGTACTTGACAGTTTATTTTTATGATTGACCACTCCTTTTAAATAACCTATGATACCGAATGCAACTAAAGTCAATATTGATGACCAAACTAATAAATCTAGGTCTTGCTTTTTAAAATAATCGAGCACATAAATTAATAGTGGAACAAATCCGAGAATTACAAAAGAGATAAATGTAATTGCTCCTATTTTAAAAGGTGATTTATCACTTTCAATCATACCGAGTTCTTCTTTCATCATTACGTCGACCCAACGATCGTCATCTGCAATTATAACTTGCACGACTTGTTCTAATAACTCACCTTCAAAGCCTTTTTCCTGATAAATCTCTCTAATTTCTTCGATTTCTTTTTCGCGTAAGTTTTCTATCTCCCAATATTCGATCTTTCGGTGTTTTTCATAATTATCCTTTTCAGATTTCGACGATAAATAGGCTCCAATCGACATCGCAAATCCATCCGCAAAAAGGTTAGCAAATCCTAAAATTATGATGACGGATGAATCTAACCCTGCTCCTGCAGCTCCCGCAACAACTGCAAAAGTAGTAATACTTCCATCAATGCCTCCATAAACAAATTCACCCAAATAATCCTGGAACTTTTCTACAAATGAATTTGTTATACCATGGGCTTTATTCTCTATATATTCATCCGACATAATTATCTTGTCAATAACATTCTAACGTTTGTTGTTTTGGCCCAAACTTCATGAATTTCCCCCTTGGGTAATACGATGGCATCATTCGCTTTAAGAATATACTTTTTCCCGCCCATGGTCAGCTCACTTTCTCCTTCTATAACTTGTAAAAATGCATCAATTGGTGTTGTATGTTCGGCTAAACCTTGTCCCTTTTGGAAGGCCAATTGCAAAATAGTACAATTATCATTTTTAAAGATTGGTTTGATCTGTCTTTTTTCGGAAAAAGGTAAGCTTTCCTTTATTTTAAACACGGTATCGTTCATTACTAATTTATTTAAAAAAGGTTTTGTATTCTGCTAAGTGAGAAAATATCCTATTTGAGATCATGTCACCTTGTTCAACAGAGCTCACTACTTTAAACATATCTATTTTTTTAACCAGGGGCAGTAAGAAAGTATGCAAATTATCATGAGATTCACCTTTCATTGTACATTTGTCAAAAATTATTACTATTTCATCAGAAAGCCTTTTTTCTAAGTCTTGAAAATCTTCTATAGACTGTGATTTATCATTTGTCAATATTTCCTGTAATTTTTCAATTCCTTGAGTAGTTTCCGGATTCGCATCCCACCTTTTACCTTCATTGAGCTTCATTTGTTGTATCCAATTATTTTGGCCTTGCATTCCTGTACCTTTGCCTCTACCTTTTCCCGGTCCCATACCTTGCCCTCTTCCTTGCCTCATACTTCTTCCTTGTCCCATAGCATTGGATCCATGTTCTTCCTTAAAATGTGCTTCAAACCAATCGGGTTGTTCTATCTCATTGTCATAGATATAAGCTGCAATCTTTTTCAGATCATCTTCCTTAAATACCTGCTTTGGCATTACTTTAAATTGTTGCACGGCACCACGCATTAGCGCATTTTCTTCTTTAGGGTCTTTTGACCAATTCACTACCGCAGTAACAAAGTCCTCTTTAGAAGTATAACTCATTTGATAACGCCTTTTAATTGCCACCATTGGTGGAGCAATTATTTCATCATGTGACGCAGTAGTCACACTATGGCAAGCGTAACAATTATTTTTGAGTAAGGTATAGCCTTCAGATTCTTCAATTTTAGTTTCATTATCAGCAATTGGTACTGATATAGACGTTTGTTTTGTCTTATTACAACTCATCAAAAAAAGTGATGCAATTGTAATTATAAATATGTTCTTCATAATCTTATAATGTTTATCAAAGGTAAGTTTATTTTTTGTTTAGACTATCTCCCACATTGCTCATTGCCACTCGATAGTATATCTGTATACTTGTCAAATGAAATATATTGAGGTTCATAGCTTACTCCATTTAACGTTAATTGATTTGTGTAATTTCTTAAATGATTTCTAGAACCACATTCTAATTTATCATATACATTTAACAAATCTGCCTTCGATGTCCTGGATTCAATATCATCTAAATCATTAATATCCAAATCTTCAATAAGGGCTCCTACCTTATAAGCTTCCATTAATGATATATTTGACCGTGTAGTCAGAGTATTATATAAATCTTGTAAGGCTTGATTTGAAAAAACTCCTCTTTCCGCTGAAGCTGGATCATCAATTTGATAGGTATTTAGTAATACTAATACTTGGTCCATATGTTGTTGTTCGCTTTTTGCAATATTATCAAAAATAGACACGCCATATTTATCATATGAAAATAAATAAACATCTCTCGCCAATTTTTCTTCTTCTCTCGAAAATTTTAAATCATCTATCTCAGTTTGAGAGAGTATTCCTGATTCTGGTTCAGTTAAAACCGATGTTTCGTCGCCTGAACAACTACTTATTAATGCAAAGATTACTATTAAAGCAAATATTATTAAATTCTTCATAATTATATTATTTATTGTTTTGAATGATTATAGCAAAAACAATACCTAAATTCAATAAAATCAGTAACTTAAGTTACATATATATTAGTTTAGAATGATGTTGAATAACAAATTTGAAGAACTGATCTAAGTACATAAAAAATGGATTCCATTTTTAAACAGAACCCAAAATTTTTAAGCTTATAAAAAGAAATAACTAAGTTTTCAAATATATTATCTGAAGTTTATTTTTCGCATACGCAAACTTTGTGGTGTTACTTCTAAATATTCATCATCACGGATATATTCCATACATTCTTCTAAGGAAAACTCGACCTTTGGGAATATTTTTGCTGCCTCATCTGCACCGGAACTACGTACATTTGATAATTTTTTACCCTTAATTAAATTAACACCCATGTCATCTTGTCGTGAATTCTCTCCTATTACCTGACCTTTATAAATTTGATCATTAGGGTCAATAAAGAATTTTCCTCTGTCCTGTAATCTATCAATGGCATAAGCTGTGGCTTTACCCATTTCAGAAGATACAATTGCTCCATTCAACACTTCGCTAAATTCGCCTTTAAATATGTCATACCCACGAAGACGATGGTTAATAATAGCTTCCCCGGAAGTTGCGGTTAACAATCTATTTCGCAAACCTATCAACCCTCTTGATGGAATATCAAACTCCAGATGCTGCAAATCACCTTTAGGTTCCATCACTAATAAATCTCCCTTGCGGAGTGTTACTAAATTGATCACTTTACTTGATGATGCTTCGGGAACATCAATAACTAATGTTTCATAAGGCTCGCATTTTTGACCCTCTATATCTTTCAGTATTACCTGAGGCCTGCCGACTTGTAACTCATAGCCCTCCCGGCGCATGGTCTCAATTAAGACCGATAAATGCAAAATACCTCTGCCAAATACATTAAATTTATCTTCAGAATCGGTTTCTTCAACACGCAATGCCAAATTTTTCTCAGTTTCTTTAAATAATCTATCACGTAAGTGGCGAGAAGTAACAAATTTACCTTCTTTTCCAAAAAATGGAGAATTGTTAATTGTAAATAACATGCTCATTGTGGGCTGATCTACTTCTATGCGAGGTAGCGCTTCGGGGCTTTCTAAATCAGCAATAGTATCGCCAATTTCAAAGCCTTCTATACCTGTAATTGCACAAATATCACCGCTTCTAACATTAGTAACTTTGGCTTTACCCATTCCTTCAAAAACGTGTAATTCTTTTATTCTCACTTTTTTGGTAGAACCATCAGATTTACAGAGCATATACTCTTTATTTTCTTCAAGGTCGCCCCTGAACACACGGCCTATGGCTATTCTGCCTGTAAAAGAAGAAAAATCTAATGATGTGATTTGCATCTGAGGAGAACCTTCTCTATAGGGTGCTTCGGGAATTGATGCAATAACAGCGTCTAATAAAGGAACAATATTATCAGTAGGTTGTTGCCAATCTTTACTCATCCAACCATTTTTGGCCGATCCATAAATAGTTTCAAAATCTAATTGCTCTTCGGTTGCGTCTAAGGCAAACATTAAATCGAATACTTTTTCGTGTACTAAATCAGGGGTACAGTTTTCTTTATCAACTTTATTGACAACAACAATTGGCGTTAAGCCTAATTCTAATGCTTTGCCTAATACAAAACGTGTTTGAGGCATGGGGCCTTCAAAGGCATCAACTAATAGTAAAACACCATCTGCCATTTTTAAAACGCGTTCTACTTCTCCACCAAAATCAGCATGACCCGGAGTATCAATTACGTTGATCTTTACCCCTTTATAAGTGATAGATACATTTTTAGAAAGGATAGTAATTCCTCTCTCACGTTCTAAATCATTATTATCGAGTAATAGATCGGTACGTTCTTTACGATCATCTAAAATTTTGGCCTGATCAATTATTTTATCAACTAAGGTCGTTTTACCATGGTCAACGTGGGCTATAATGGCTATGTTTCTAATAGATTGCATATTGCTGCTTTTTGTGCGCGCAAAAGTAGTCGTTTTAATTCATAATTAACTATCCGGTGTACTCTTTTTTATAAGTATAAAATAAAATGTTAACTTTATAATCCAAATTAACTAAACTAAACTAACAATGAACCCTCCGATTAAAATTTTCATCGTTGAAGATGAAATGATTATTGCTGCAAATATTTCATTACAACTGACCAAATTAGGCTATGAAGTGACCGGAATTGCCGGCAGAGGTGAACAAGCCTTAATTCTTATTAATGAAAACAAACCAGATATTATATTGCTGGATATACAATTAAAAGGTAAGTTAGACGGTATTGAAACTGCAGAACGGATGCAAAAAGAACATGATATTCCTATCATTTATCTTACTGCGAATGTCGATGATGCAAATTTTGAAAGGGCAAAAGTAACTAAACCTTACGCATTTATTTCCAAACCTTTTAAGAAACTAGACCTGCAACATGCTATAGAACTTACAGTAGGTAACATGCGAACAAAAAATAACATTGAAATTAGTACTAATGGAAATGGTGCTTCTCCCTTTATGCTGAGTGATTGCATTTTTGTTAGGGATCATGAAAAAATGGTAAAGATTAGCATTAAAGATATTTATTATATTCAGGCAGACCGCAATTACTCCAGGATCTTTTCTAAAACTAAGGAGTGCTTACTGGTAATGACACTTAAGGAAATTGATCAAAAATTACCTAATGAACATTTTCTTCGCGTCCATCGATCTTATATCATTAATCTTTCGCATATTGATGAAGTTGCAGGAAGTCATGTAGTTGTGAATCGAAAAGCCATTCCTATAAGCAAAACATTACGCACTAGTTTACTCGATCGATTACAGACTATTTAATCTTAGTACTAATTGGATAAAAGACCTTAATTTAAGCCGCTTTATCAAGCTTGAATTCAAAGGCAACCGAGGTACCGATATTTGTATTGATTTTCATTTTTCCGTCTAATTGCTGAATCAATAACTTAATCAGTTGAGTTCCAAATCCGGCGTGTTTGACAATTTCATCTTCCTGTAGCCCTATACCATTATCTGAAACCTCCAACTCAAGTATATTTCCATCTCTACGCCGCAACCCAATGATGATTTTTCCTTCTTTATCATTAGGAAAAGCATATTTTAGAGCATTGGTAAGAAGTTCATTTACTATCAAACCTAGTGGAATTGCTGTATCAATGTCTATCTCAATAGCTTCCATTGCAAATTCCAATTTTATGCGATTATCCGCTCCAAATGAATCTAAAATATGGCGGCTTAAGTTGATAAAATAATCTTTCATTTCAATAGCTGACAAATTTTTTCCCTGATACAATCTTTGATGAATCATACTCATTGAATATACCCTGTTTTGCGTTTCTTGCATTGCGTCCAACACATTTGCATCTTGTGTTTGTTCTGATTGTAAGGCTAACAAACTGGAAACTATCCCTAAATTATTTTTAACCCTGTGATGGATTTCTTTTAACAAAAATTCTTTTTCTAAGTTTTGCTTTTGGAGCAATACTCTTTTCTTTCCAATATTTTGATAGGCTATATAAATGAGTACCAATAGTAATAAAAGAAGGCTGGTAAAAATTATAATCAATGACTGTCTTGCTCTTTGCTTTTTAATAGTAACTCCTTGCAGTTCTATAGTATCTTCTTTTCCGGCTACGTCAAATTCTGTATGAATTAATGAAATCCGATGGTCTGCTTCAACAGTAAAAATTTCATTTTTTAATTTATCATACTTCGCCATAGCTGCATATGCATCTTTATAATTATGATTGTAAGCATATGATTTTCCTAAAACTTCATAGGCCTGGCTTAAATAATATTTGTCGCCAAAATCTTCCGTGGCTATCTCAATGGATTTTTGTAAACTCTCAATAGAGCTACTATATTTCCCTTCCAAATTTTGAAGCTTGCCAACTGATAGCCACGAGCGCATCAACATAAAATTATTGTTTAACAATTCAGCGTATTTTATCGCATTTTCACCTGCTTCTTCTGCTTTTTCGAATTCATCTAAATAAGCATACAGATCAACCATAGAAATATAGGCATCACTTAAATTATTATAAAAGCCATACCGTTCACCAATTGCAATACTATGTTGAAAATAATTGAGGGCTTCCTGGTAATTTTTTAGAGCTAAATAGTTGTTCCCAATGACATACAAAGTGAAATCATAATCCAAATCATTTATCCCTCTTTCTTCAAATAATTGGGCCGACCTAAGTCCATATTCCAAACCCTGCTCAAACTTAGATTGCTTCCAAAATAGGTTACTTAAATCACTATATGCTAAGGCTATTGCCTTTTTATCATTCAACTTTTTCCCAAGTCGCAAAGATTCCAATACATAATCCGCAGCGATATCAAGTCTGCCTTTTCGTTCAAAAACATAACCCAACTGTGTATTTAAAAAAGGTAGATCTTCTTCTAATACTTTGTCTTTAGCCTCTTCTAATATAATTTTTGCGTCATCTAATTTTTCCTGCCTTAAAAGTATGGCACCCTGGGTTATTTGGTATTTACCCTCCCAAAGTATATTATTTTTTTCTTTAGTAAGCTCCAATCCTTTTTTTGTGAAATTCATGGCAACGACCAAATCACGGGTATGCCAGTAGTACGCAAGATCGTTTAGCATGGAGAATTTAATAGTATCATTATCAACTTTGTCAACAGCCTTTTCGAGAATATCTAAATACGATGCACCAAAATTATCAGTATCGACAAATACTTTTTTATAAGGGTTTACACTTTTGACATCGACAATTTGACCAAAACAAATAGCTCCTTTCAAGATAAAAAATATACTTGTTAAAATAATGGTTGCATTGTTCTTTATCATTCTCATAATTATTTGTATTCTAAGAAATTATGACTACCAAGTTACAATTATTCTATAAATACAATAAAACACTTTGATAAATAAAACCACTGTTTCGGACATTTTAGTCTAAGCTTCATCCAATGCTCTTTGCTTTTACCCTTGTAAATTTATTATTTTGAATCAAAATTACCACGAGTGATTTTATGCAGATAGGAATTAAAAAAAATGAAATATGAGAACCCTAATTCTAATGTCCGTAATGTTCATTTTACTCGTTATCTCATGTAAAAAACAAGATCAAGATCACTATACCAAAACGGAAATTCGAGAAAAAGCAATTATTGAAAAAACAGATATTTTTATTGATGCATTTCATATTGAACGAGATAGCTCTCAACTCGACACCATTCTAACAGATGATTATGTTAGGTATATGAATAGTATAAAAGTAGCTTCAAACCCTGAAGAATTGAAAGCGAGTATTAAAGTTTTCTTTACTGGATTTCCTGACGTAGCATTGGCGAATTCCGATAAAATTATTAAAGACAATCATGTATTCCTACATTGGGTCTTTACAGGAACTAATACGGGCGTGTTTGGTGAAACTCCTGCTACCGGAAAAAAAGTAAAGATCTCAGGATTATCACATCTTTATTTTAATGATGATGGCAAAATGTACCGGGAAGATCTCTTTTATAATGAATTGGATCTCTTACAGCAATTGGGCTATTCATTGGTATCACCCATTGTTAAATAAAGTGTTAGTAAACGAACAACAAATATATAATGATCAAAATTAAATCAACAATTATTAACTAAACTACAAAAAAATGAACTTTTCAAAGAAAAATCACGAACACAAGAAAGCAAATAAATCATTTGTGAGTAAAACTTTTAAAATCACATTGTTACTATTATCTATGTTATTGTTTTGTCCAACTATTTCTCAGGCACAGGACAAAAGTCAAAAAAAATCGTACCGGGTACATGAAGACCAGGTAAAATTATCAATGGTTTCAGAATATGAAAAAACCGTTAAAGAATTGATCTCCCTTTTGAAAAAACATAAGGTGCAAGATGTAAGTTGGATTACCCTTAACAGCAATGATTCAAGATATAGTTTTATTTCATCAATTAATGGCATGTCTGATTTAGACAAACCTTCATTTGTTAAAACCTTGGTTGAAAAAGAAGGTAAAGAAGCCGTTTATGATATTTTTGACCGGATGGACAAATGTTATGATACTGAACTGGATTATATTATTACACTCGATGAGGAGCTTACTTATATGCCACAAGGTTTTACACAAACTCCGGAGGGAGAGAATTATAGAAATAATCATATGCTGTATGTAGCTCCCGCTAATCGCGCGGCCGTGAAGGAAAAATTGAAAGCTGTAAAAGAACTGTTTAAAAACAAAGAGTCAAAAGTATATTATCGAGTTTATAAAAGTGGATTTGGAGCCAATGGTGAGTATTACATGGTAGCAGTTGCAGCGAAGGATGCTATGGATGACGCAAGCAAAGGGAAGGCAAATAATGAATTATTTGGGGATGAAGGGAAAAAAGTATTTGGTGAGCTGTTTAGTAGTTTATTAAAATATGAAGACATAAAAGGTTGGATCCGTCCTGATCTGGGATATTCTTCCAACTAATACTATAGGCCAAGCTCCCGTTAGTTTTAATACCAGACCGGGGCTTGTGTCTTTTTTAAATCCATAAATACAATTAATTAAACTAAATGATCAACATATTATGAAAAAATTATTTTTATTAGGGCTTGCTGTAATACTTTTTACAGCATGTCAAAAACAAGAACAACGCTATTTTGCAGATTCTGCAGAAATTAATACACTTAAGGCCGGAATTGCCGCTTATGAAAGTGGTGACTGGGATAAATGGAAAGGCCATTTTGCAGATACGGCAAAAGTATATGTTAATTCTGACAAAAGTGTAACCGTGGATACAAGATTAAACGAACTTAAAGAGGCAGCCGCTGCCTTTTCATCTTATGGTTTCGATAAGGAAGATGAGTATATGGAAATGGTCATAGATAAAGAAAAGGAAACCTGGGTATACTATTGGGCTCAATGGAATGGTGTCATTGCTGCCAACTCTAAAAAAATATCTGTCCCCGTACATTTAGCGGTTCAGTTTACAGATGGTAAGATAACAAAGGAACATGTGTACTTTGATGGGACTGTGATGAATAAAGAAATGGCTTTGCTTAAAGAAGCAACAGCAGTAGAAGAAGCTGAATAATTACATTACTTCAGGTATTATGGCCGGTTGTATCTTTAAGATATCTATTTAAACTATAAGTTCTTATTGTAAAAACTAGATGGTTAACATTTTGGATACCATAAGAACCAGGATAGATAAGAGAACAACCACCAAACTACCCATATTTTTTTTAGGAAGTTAAATCAACCCCTTTTATTAATTTAATATTAACCAAAAAATCTTACTTATGAAAAAATTATTTTACTTGCTTTTACTACTACCTATGTTAGTAATAGCACAAAACAACCAAGGATATGCCGTAATTGAAAATGGGATGATCACCGCACATCCTGCAAAAATTAAACAATTTGAAACGGGCGTAGCTGCACACAACAAAAAGTACCATGCTGAGGGTGCATATGGTGCCAGAGTTTACTGGATATCAAATGGTACCAATATAGGTAAATATATGTGGGTAATGGGGCCACTGCCTTGGAGTGCTTTTGATAATAGGCCTGCCAAAGAAGGACATGATGATGATTGGAATACGAATGTACTACCTTACGTAATACCTGAAGGAGACCAAACCTATTGGAAATTCAATGCCAATTTATCAAATTTCTCTAAAGATTTTACAATCAACAAATTACTGGTTGATGTGTATGACCTAAAACGATTTCAAAATGAAAAAATGAACGAGCTAATGGTAAAAATTCAAAAAGTTATGGTCACCAAATTCCCGGATGATGCATTTGGTATTTATACCAATGAATTTTCAAGTATGGACGACGGAAAAGATATGGCGTTTGTGTCCTTTTTTAATAAAATGGGTTGGCTGGGAGAAGATGGTAAATTTCCACAAAAATATGATGAAGTCCATGGCGAGGGAAGTTTTGGGAATTTTTTAAAAGAATGGGGAGAAATTTCTCATGGTAAACGGGCATCCGAATTATGGATCTTCAGGGAAGATCTTAGTGGCCTTAGCGGAGAGGTAAAAGCAGCAACCAGGCAATAAGAAAAATTCGAGTTTATAATTATTTAGAGAATGTTTAATTCGACAAAAATCCGGGCTTGCCCGGATTTTTTTATTCTATACTTGTGAAAAAATGAATAATAAGCACTACAATTTACGCCTCTCACGTTCTCTTTTTAACAATTGAAGTTCCCGGCTGGTTTGCCCGGCTACAGAAGTATTTTCTTCAGCACGCCTAATTAAATAGGGCATCACATCACGTACCGGTCCAAATGGCAGGTATTTAGCAACATTATAGCCTTCTTTTGCCAAATTATAACTTATATGGTCACTCATACCATACAATTGCCCAAACCATAGACGCAGGTCTTTCTTATCCAATCCAGATTTTTTTATTAAATCCATTAATAAATAGGAACTTTCTTCATTGTGTGTACCAGCAAATATGGCCATATCATCAATGTTCTCAAACATATAATTCAATACTTCATTGAACATAGTGTCGGTTGCTGCTTTATCAACGCAAATAGGATCTTTATAGCCCATTTCTTCTGCACGTTCACGTTCTTTTTCCATATAGGCTCCACGAACTAATTTCATTCCTACTTTAAACCCTTGATCTTTAGCACGTTTATGTAATTTTTTAAGATAATCGAGGCGATCCCATCGATATAATTGTAAGGTACCAAATACAATTACTTTTTTTGAATTGTACTTTTTCATCATTGCTTCTATGAGGTCATCTGCAGCATCCTGCATCCAGGATTCTTCAGCATCTATCAGTAATGGTACATTGGCATCATATGCGGCTTTACTAACTTTCTCATACCTATTTTTAATGAGTTGCCACTTGGCTTTTTCTTCTGCATTTAAGGTTTTTCCTTCTGTTATTTTTTGATAAATATCAAATCGGCCAAAGCCTGTAGGTTTAAACACGGCAAATGGAAGACTTGCTTTTTCTTTACAAAACTTAATAGTGTTTAATGTTTTTTCCATTGCGAGATCAAATTGTTCCTGATCTTCTTTGCCTTCAGCTGAATAATCCAACACAGAATGCACATTTTTTGTATACATTTTTTCTATAGTGGGCATACAGTCTTTTTCGGTTACTCCACCACAAAAATGGTCAAAAACTGTGGCCCTGATAATACCTTCAACCGGTAGGTGCGTTTTAAGGGCAAATTTAGTAACTGCCGTGCCAATTTTAACCAGGGGTTCGCGTTTGATCATTTCAAACAAATAATATGCTCTATCCAGTTCAGTGTCAGTCTTTAAGGAAAAAGCTGTTTCCGTATTTTCGAATAAATTATTCATTGTTTAATAATCTTTTGACAAAGATACTTAAGCTAAGCTATTTTTTCAATAAATTCGCAAGAATAAAAACAAGAAATTTAGTACATGGAATCTATCCTATCAACAGGCTATTTTGTTCATTTTAATACAAATGCCTATGTGCAGTTGAATCAGTATCTTTCTAATGATCAAATCTCTACAATTTTTGTTCTGGTTGATGAAAATACGCATAAACTGTGTTATCCTAAATTTCAGCATAAAATTTCTACAGGAAAGGAAATTAAGGTCATTGAGATTAAGGCTGGGGAAATTCATAAAAATATTACTACCTGTGGAACTGTTTGGAAAAAACTCACTGACTTAGGAGCTGATAGAAAAAGTGTGCTGATTAACCTGGGTGGCGGCATGTTAACTGATCTAGGCGGTTTTGCGGCAGCAACTTTTAAGAGAGGTATTAAATTTATCAACATTCCTACAAGTCTGTTAAGCATGGTCGATGCCTCGGTGGGCAGCAAAACGGGAATAGATCTCGATCATTTGAAAAATTTGATAGGCTTATTTTCCAATCCGGAAATGGTATTGATCGACACCGACTATTTAACAACACTCCCAGAGCGGGAAATGCGTTCTGGAGTAGCCGAGGTTATTAAATACGGATTGACTTTTAGCCCTGCACTTTTAAAAGATATAAAAAATGATAACTGGAAGAATATCAGTAATTTAAATGATATTATCTTCCAATCTGTTGAGATAAAAAACAATGTGGTTTTACAAGACCCGAAAGAAGAGAATTTACGTAAGGTTTTAAATTATGGCCACACTATCGGGCATGCCATTGAGTCGTACTATTTAGAACAGAATTCATTAGAGAATTTAACGCATGGGGAAGCTATTGCTATTGGAATGGTAATTGAAGGATACTTATCATATAAACTACTCGATTTCCCTATAACTGAACTTGACTCTTTAAAAGCATATGTTCATAAGACCTACGGAAGAACGATCATTTCTCCTGAGTATTATGAGAATATAATACAGCTAATGAAGCATGATAAAAAGAATAAAAAGGGTACTATCTATTATATTCTACTAAATGACATAGCTGATTTTATTATAGACAGTAAAGCACCAACTACCCTAGTGGTAGAAGGATTAGATTATTATAATACAAAATTGCAGGCATAATACTATGTCTGCAACCGTGTATCACTTGATATGTAAATTTAATAAAAGATATTAGGCCTTCCCTAGAATACGGAACATGCCTGTTCCACAAATTGGGCATTTTCCTTTCATGGCTTTTCTACCATTTTTCATAGTAACTTCGGCGGCATCTTTTATTTCTCTTTTTGATTTACATTTTACGCAATATCCTTCCATAATTTTTAAAAATTTGTTTTAATTAAATAGGTTACTCACAAATGTAAGATTTATTCTGCCAGTGCGCAAATAATTATTACAATTGAGCAATAAATTTATAATATATTAAAAAGCCATGTTTAAATACTAGAAAAAGCGCCTCTCTAGTGTCTCTTAAAAGTTCAAGTAAATTTTTAACCTTCTTCCTATCAGCAACATCCTACTTTGACAGTTCTGTAGACTTCCTCGTATAAGGGCAATACATTTTCAATTGAAAATTTCTTTGCATGCTCTTGAGCTTGTACTTTAAAATCTTTTAAAACTTTGTCATCCTTTAAAATATAAATTGCATTTTTTGCCATATCATCGGTATCGCCAACATTGCTGGTAAATCCTGTAACCGAATGGATATTCACCTCAGGTAATCCACCCGAATTTGATGAAATAACGGGAGTTTTAGCTGCCATTGCCTCCAACGCTGCCAATCCGAAACTTTCGGTCTCTGATGGCAATAAGAATAAATCAGCATAACATAAGATCTTATTTACTTCATTACTGTTCCCTAAAAAAAGTATTTGGTCTCTGATGCCTAATTTTTTTGCTAATAGATCTGCATGTTCACGCTCAGGGCCATCACCCACCATTAACAGTTTTGAAGGAATCTCTTTTTGGATTTTTGCAAAAACTGTAATGACATCTTTTATACGTTTTACAGGCCTAAAATTACTTACGTGTACTATAATTCTTTCATTTTCTTTTGCCAGTGTATTCCGTTCACAATCGGCATCATCAATACCCGGATATTTATCAAAATCAATAAAATTATATATCACTTCAATTTCTTTTTTGATATCGAATAATCGTAAGGTATCATTTCTCAAACTTTCTGAAACGGCAGTTACCACATCAGAATTATTAATACTAAACTCGACAGCCGGTTTGTAAAAAGGATGGCTTCCAACCAAGGTAATATCTGTACCATGTAGCGTTGTGACTATGGGTATTTCTATACCTTTTTCTCTTAGCATTTGTTTTGCCATATATGCCGCATACGCGTGGGGTATAGCATAGTGCACATGTAAAATATCTAACTTATAGCGCTCAACTATAGCAACGAGTTTGCTCGATAAGGCTAACTCATAAGGTTGAAAGTGGAACAAGGGATATTCTTCTACAAAAACTTCATGAAAATGCACATTCTTTGTTAAAAAATTCAGCCGGACGGGTTGTTTGGAGGTAATAAAATGTACTTCATGCCCTTTTTCGCCTAAGGCAATTCCTAATTCGGTGGCTACAACACCACTTCCGCCAAATGTTGGATAACATACTATTCCTATTTTCATTTATTTATGTTGGTTTTATTTTGATATTTCATTGATTCCTTAGAATACCTTCGAGATACTAGTTTTCAAAACTGAACTAATCTCAAAACCAAGGCTATAGCTATGGTATTTCCATAGACGGTTATATATTCAAAACCTTTCGATTGCCTAAAACAATTTTAAATACTGACCCACCCTACGTTCGTTATCTTTTCTCTTGAAACACCTAATTTAAGTATTTCTTCTACACCTAACTGTAAAATTGCGTTAAAAATTAGATTTTGATTTTGAGATTTATTAGTAGTTGATTTTTTTTTAAGATTCATCCTTTAAAAAACTAGCTTATATTCAGAAGACAAGTATATTCAATTGAAATAAGCCGATTTTCATAAGTGTAAAGGGCAGTTAATTATCTTCAAATTTTCATTTTTGAATTCTTCTCAGCTAAGTCAGAGTTTTTAAAAATTATAAATAAAGGAGTAGTGAAGTTTTGTCATGATAATTTATAAATTCCACCTGCTTATTATTAACAAAATCTTACTTAAATAACTTCTAATTTATCACTGCCTTCGGGCATATGAAGTTGTATTGTAGTCGAAAGAATTTCATCACCTTCATCATTACTCCCTTTAATTATTGAATGAATCAATGAATCTCCGTTAGGTAGCACTAAGGTAATAACCTTGTTTTTAGCATAATAAACCATAATATATTTATCTATTGGTTGTAAGATAGCTTCTTTTTCCAAGATAATATCTTTAATGTTTTTTGCTCTTTCCAAAATTCTTTCTTTAGAAAGGTACATTGTTTCAGCTACTACTTCTTCTTTCCTTCTTTCTAATTCTATTATTGAATTATAATCTGAATTTTTCCACATCTGCCAATAATTCTGATAAAAATTCAATACTTTTTTCTCTATATCTTTAACTTTTGTTAAATCTTGTGAATCTCTCCATGCTTTTATTTTATAGGGCACTTTTGCTATAAAGGTATTTTTATAAGCTGTAACAGGCATTCCCTCTTCGGGCATTTTTAAATCATATTTTAAAATACTCTCATACTCCAGTACAGGGTCGTCTACATCATCATACAACCGTATTTCTATACTTAAATTGGCATACTTGGTAAGCTGAGTTTCTCCTTTCCTAGGAAATATTTTTATTGAAATTTCTTGTATACCACTTTCTAAAATATAAGCATTTAAGGGTACATTGGTAGAAATACCGCCTCGTTCTCTTAAATGTTGCCAAACCGACATATCATTTACTCGTATTTCAAAATTGCAATTGCCTCCACCTATTTGCATAGTATAGTACGGCCTTTCTTTGTATTGGGGTATGTCTTTATAAATCTCCATAACTTGTTGTTCTAGTGTTTTTTGGGGAGTGCATGAATTAATAATAAGCAAAATGATAATTACTGCATTCGTTTTCATAATTTTATTGATTAATATAATATTTCTTACCCAACATGTTTTCTTTTTTTTCTACAATTATTTTTTCTAGTTTTTTTTCTCTACTCGCCCCTTTAAAGTCAGCTTTAAAAATCAAGGTAACTTTGATTCCCGTAAAATCTACACTGGCATCAATATAGACACCGTCATCATCTGCCCCCATACCTAATCTGGGTATTAAATAACTCTCGGCAACACCTTTGGCTTCTAAACTGTAATCTGCCTCAAAAATAATAGCATCTACTTTACCAGATGCTTTTACTGAGAGTTCTATCATAATACCTACTTTTCCTTCAATTTTTCCTTCACCTTTTTGTAGTTCGTTACGTGAGGTATCGAACTCAAAATTGAATTCAGCTGTAATTTGACCAATCAATTTTAAATCGAATACAGGATCAACATTCACAACACTCAATGCCAAATCAAGTGCTTGAATTACTTGTCCAATGGCAGGTACTTTGGTTGCAGCAGCAAATAAATCCAATCGTCCCTCCCCACCAATAAGTGGGTCAAAATTTAATTTACCTTCTATTAATGTACCTACTTTATTTAAAAATTGTTCTTTTCCATTTTGCAATTTCCAGCCAATATCAAAACTCATTCCCGGAGCATAAACTTCTATGGTAATTGGTTTTCTTTTTATTCTTTGTAAGATTTTAGCTCCAAGATTAGTTTCATCAATTTTATTCTTATGTACAAGACCACTGACTAATCTTTTAAGTTTTAAAAAGTACAATAAGAATTTCTGTATTTTCTTGGACCAATCTGTTCCAAATTCCGATTTATCTGCTCCACCATTCCACTTGGCTGTAAACTTAAACCCGAATTTTATCATTAAACTTCCATCATAGCCATCAATATCACCTGCCTGAGCTTTGTTATAAGCATCTTCTACTCTATATTGAGTCATGTTAACCCATGTGTCTCTATAAATTACAGGATGTTTCGTATTATAGAAGAATTGAATAGTCCATTCAATATCAGGATAAACTTCTATGTTTATATTTTTTGAATAACGACAAGTATTTACCTGTAAACTATGCTTTTGAATCATTCCTTTACGAGCAGGCCAAATATACTCGATAGGCATGATTATATTTTGCGCATAATCAGTCAATACATTTGAGACACTTTTATCTTTTAAAGAAAAGTCAGGATATTGATATTGTATAGCTAATTTTAATGCAGTGTCTTTTTTTTCTTTTACCCATTTCTTTAGTTCATCATTATAAACAAAAATATGGTCTTTATGCCCGTTAGTTTCTATGCACTGTACATCTGGATTTGTCTTAAGGGCATTTATAACTATATCTAATTTTGAAGCATGTTTTTCTTTACCACCAGCAATAATTTGATAGGGTTTTTCCTGGTTAAATAATTTCCCTGCTTCATCAAAAAATAAATAGTCTTCTCTTTTTTCTTGTTTTATAGTAATCTTAAAATAAGTACAAGGATTATATTTTAAAGGATTAGTTGCGACTTTTCCAACAGTTACGGGTACAGCACTTCCTTTTGCTATTTTACGTTCTCTTACTTTATTTTGTATCGCAATTGGTGATGCTTCATATTCTCCTTTAACACCGGTATAATGGTTTTTATAACTTAAAATGGGAGTAATATTTAGAATATCATTGCCCATTTGTTCAAAAATATTAAAGAGCTTACTACGCCATACATTTTTAATGGGTACATTAAGTATCAAATATCCGTTAAATGTCTTACCTTCTGTACTATCAATTATTGTATCTGTTTCATCTTCTTTAAAAGAGATTTCTACATAATCACCATTTAGACCTTCAGTTTCAATATGTAGTTGAATTGTATCTCCATATTGAACATTAGACCCCCCTATTATAGAACCTTTATTATCTTTTTTATACCATCGCCATTCTGTCTTTGTTATTTTTGAAGGACAGTTACCTGCAAAATAGAACCCATTGGGAAACGTATTTTCTGGATACGTATGAAATGATTCTACCCAGCCTATAGCACTACCGCATAATTTTTTTGGTACTTTAATTTCTATCGTCCTTCCTTTTTTAGCTCCAATATCTTTTTCTGCAAAATCAGGCTTATGATTGGAAAGCATTCTATATATCCACTTTTCAGTTCCTTTTCTAAATTCTGGTGTTTTAGCGTAATAACCGTCATCAGGTACTGTAACGACTAAATTAGTATCACCTTGAACAACTACATGGTAAGGATTAGAAATTGTTCCAATTTTAACCTCCATATTTGGGGTATTTACAGGTACAATTTTTTTTACTCCAGTAATTAAATATTTCTTTTTTGCTTTTTTATATGTTTTACTCATAAGGTATTTCTATGGTTCTTAACCCTCCAGCAAATTTTCATCTTCTAAATTTATATATTTTACCTCCCCTAGCCTCACCATAGGGTTTATTTGACTATGTATATTTTCATCCACTTCTTCTATTTGACTTGCGGTTGCTCCTCCTCCTGATTGGCCATGGTTTAATATAGTTATAGTTCCCCCGTCAGAAGAGCATTTAGCCGTGCTGGAATGTAATAATGGGTTTCCTCCATTTTCCAATTCTACCGATTCATAAAAATCTTTCCATTCTAATTGTGCTGTACATGGATGTGCACTGTTTGTTCCTGGTTTACAAGTACCAAAATTTAACGATGCAACCGTTTTTTCTTTATCAGTTGCTATTGGTTTTTGTGATCCTTCACTATCATTTATATAGTGTTTCATTTGAGTGATCACCTGCATCATTGCAGTAGCTCCACCGGCCATAGTACAAGCACAGGTAGCACCTTTACAAACTAAAATTCCACTTTTTCCAGGTTTAGTCATAATTTATTAAATATTACACTTTCTTTTTCTTCCAAATGAAAGGCTTCCAAACTAATCGCTCTACTTTCGTTATGAGATAATTGAATATTATAATTCGCTATTATTGAATCGATTATTCTAGTCTCTCTATTCAATTGATAGGTTACCTCCATGTTTCCAATAGCTTTTTCCCCATCACCCATTCCAATTATACTTCTAGTAGCTATTTCATAGGCGCTTCTTTCATCATTTATTCTCCCTTTTTGTGTAATTGTTATCGTATTATATGTAGTATATTCTCTTAGTATTTTTTGTTTTGTTAAAAATCGTATCGGCTCTGAACTTGGAACTAAAGGCACTTCTACATTGGTTTCTGTTGTATTATGAATGGGTACATAACTAGTATATAATGGTACAAAAAGTGTCGATAAAAACAAATCTTGTCTTATATTTCTAATAATTTCATTCGCATTCATAATATTACTTTCTGTTTCATCAAGATACCATCTCATCGTATCAGTCATTTCATCTTGTTCAGTTTTCTCTCTCAGAATTTGCCAACGATTAATGATGTCTTTATGATTTTCAATACTCAATGTTTGTAATTGTTCATCAATAGAAATTTGTAATGGGTAAATTATATTACCACATTTATGTGCCAATTCATCCATGGTATAAATTGGCTCTTGATGATTAATTCTTAAATTAAATCGTTCAATATTTAAGATCGCCGACTTATATCGGGTTTCCACATATGCAATTTTGAACTCAAAACTTAAAAATTGAGTTTCTTTATTTTCTTGTTCAATTTCGAGTGTTACTCCATAATATCTATTAAATCTGTTAAAATTTAAAGATAATCTATTTTCATTATCGAGCTTAACCCTCCCATTTTGCATTATTCATTATTTAGAATAATTTAACCTTTTCATTACTTTGTATATCTACAGATTTACCAGAATATAAAGTCATATTTTTACTATTACTATTTACTATTATTTCTTCCGATGATAGTTCAGATTTCTTAGAAGAAATAATAGTATTCTCCTCTGCATTTTCATTAATATTTTTTGCAAATAAATTAGAATTTTCTCCTGCACTGCTTGAAATATTTTTTCCCGCTCCAACACTAATATTTTCAGAAGCGCTGATTTCTATATTCTTTGCATCCAATACTAAAGTTTCTAAGGCTGCTATTTTGATATTATTGTTAGCTGTATCAATAGTTATTATATTCTCATTTTTATCAATGATAGTAATGCTCTCTGCCCCATTTTCATCATTTAGTTCAATAATATGTCCACTCCTGGTCTTGATCGCTTTGATAGTATTATCTTTATCTGCAAATGGACTCTTGGCCGAAGTATTAAAACCTGCACTCAGTATAAAAGGTCTCTCTGCATTACCTCCTTCAAATCCTACCAAGACCTCTTCTTCGATCTCTGGTATAAAATAAAAGCCTTTATCTGCTCCGGCATAAGGCGTAACCATTTTTATCCATGGAGTCGTTCTATCACCATCTTTTTGCTGCCATGGAAATTGTACCTTGACCCTACCCAAGCCTTCCGGATCAGCATTGTCTTTTACAATTGCACGTTGACTCTCTGCCCTTGGATGGGTGAATGCATTGCTAAATGACGGATATTCTGTACCCTCGGGTACGCCCTCAAAACTATTTACATAATTCCCAGAACTACTAAACCTATGGATGATCTTTGTAATCATATAACTGCCATAAGCTTCTTTCTTTTTCTCATCTGTAAAATTAAAACCTGTTACCTTTAAAGTATCTCCCAATCGTAATTGGGAAAGTATCGAAGTGCCTACAGCCCGTAACATATTCGATGTCTTGCCCAAAGTATGAGTCTTGGTAGCCTCATCTATCCCTTGCTGATTACTATATTCTGCTTGCCCATGAACCCAATGATAATATCCCTGGGTATTGTATAAAAAATCAGAGTTCCTCTTGACAGTTTGTATATAAGGATGTTTCGATGCTGGACTTGAACTGCTCGATTGCCCTTCTAAGGCTGAATTGTTAACCCAATCATGTTGATTCATACTAAAAGATTGTTCCTGTAAAGAACCTTGCAAACCAAAAGTGCGTAACTCTTTACCATACATACCTTCTACCGCATGCTCTCCTATTCTGCCAATACAAAAATCCTTCCCATTATGATACAACCATTTACCATATTTCGAACACATACGATGTATAAAGGAATAATCACTCTCATTATATTGTACCGTATAAGGTAAAGTAACCCCCAGTTGATGCCCATAACTCTTCTTTAATACTTCTGTACTATGATCTTTAATAGCTTCGCTGATAACATCCTGTAAAGTATAGCCCTCTTCAAAACTCATACAATTAAAACGATGTGATAAAATCACATCAGCACTATAACCTCTTAAAGTGATCATACCGGTAGCAGCATTCGCCTTATGCAATTGTACATCACTGATCAAACCTACAAACTCCAACCTATCTTCATAAGAAATACTTATCTTTTTCCCTATATAATCAATGCTGCCATCCATCAATGATGCACCATAACCCTCCTTCGAACTCGTGGCAAAATTCACTGTAAAATGATTATGTGTACCCATCAACTGACCAATCTCTACATCAAAGGTGGCATCCGATAAAACCTCTGAACCATCTATAAATAACCTGGATAAATTTTTTGACATAACTTCGTTATTTGTTTAATATTTTTTTAATTATATATAATCCTAAAAGGCAATACATTGGCTGAATTTAAATGCAAACTATTTTCTAAACTTTCTTTTAAATACTGCCAATCAGTATCTTCATATACAGAGTCTTTGCTTTTTGTTATATAGACATCCATTGTGGGCGTATACCCCACAGCACTGCCTTGCTGTATTTGAATTCCTTTTTTTACTGAAACATTATAAATACTTGATTTATAATGATTAAAGCAATGATTAATAATATCTTGCTTTGTAACCACACGTCCTCTGGATAATACATTTTCTCTATAGGCATAAATTTTATCACTTGCCTTAGGTTCATTCTCTCCGCCAACGGTACCTGTAACAAACATGATTGAATCTGTTTTAAAAGAAGTCCCTTTGAATTGATTTAATCTAACAAAAGGATGTATTTTATTTGCTTTTTCGCCATTAGTTGTCCAATAAGAAACAAAGTAAGTTTCTAATGGGTTGTACTTCAATTTATTAGTTTCTATTATTAGATATGGTGCTTTGCTTTTTATAAAATCATTATGTTCAATTTTTTGTTCTACCTTTGAAATGATCTGTCTCAATTCAGTGACATTCGAATTAATAAAATCACCACCAATAGCATTATAGGCAACACTGTCTTCTTTTAATACATCTAACAAGAAATGAAGTAATTCTGAGGCATCTCTTTCGTCAAATCTTGCTACCCCCCCATATCTTAAATAGGCCTTTAAATCTTTATTTATTTTAGTACGATTGCCATTCTGCATCAAATATTCATTCCCGTTACTGGTGTCTATTTGCTGAAGATCAAGGAAATAGTTATTTTCAATGTCAAGTGGAATTATATTTAGATGTTTTTGTGAACGTTGTATTTTATGAGCTAGTTTTTTATTAATAACCGGAAAACAGTTTGTATAACAATACATACTATCTATAATTTGAGGGTCAACAATTGAAGACATGGTAACTTTTATCCAAACCAGTTCTTCCTGAAATTTTTTAAGGCTCTTAGGATATAAAAAAGTTTGAAATTCATCAGGATACCGTTTCTTGATTTTATTGATAGAACGGTCGTCGTCAATAGTTATAAAATACTTTTCGTAGAGTGCATTAATATTTGTTTGATAGAATTTTAATTTAGTTTGGACACTCTCATTGATGAAATTTTCATAATTTTCAATCAAACTTATATCGGTATTATACCCTTTTTTTACCTTAATCTTTTCGCCATTTATTTCCCATTTAGAGTTTACTAAATTATTTAAGAACAGTTCTTTTTTTGTAAGACTTGTTGTATTAAAATATAGCTGCAGATTTTGCAAGGAATCTAACTCTGTTTGAGTCTTTAAACCTATCCAAAAAGTATTATATTCAATAGGGTGGCTATAATGTTCTTCCGCGGTCAAAAAATCATTAATTCTCAAATTTTCAACTATGCCAATCCTTTTTTGCCCCACTATGTATTTAATATCGCAATTTGAAATATCAAATTGTCCAGTTGGGCTAAAATAAAATTCATCAACCGATTTATTTGCATTTACATCAATGCCTGATAATCGTTTTCTATATATAAACTGATTATACTGGTTTACAATTTCACTGGTTTCAATAGGTGTACTATGCAAAATAGCATGTGCGGGCTTTGCTAATGTAGAAACTTCAGGAGTCAATAAATCAACCAGACGTTCAGTTATACGTGTCCTACTCGATTTAATAGAATTTGATATTCGTAATAACTCATGGGAAAAGGCATCATAAATCAAAGAAATGATTGGATCAAAAGAATGCTCAAGTTCTAACTCGTCAACTCCCCAAATTTCGGCTGTACGCTTAATGAGTCTGTCTTTTATTTGTTCTTTCGTTAAATCTTTCACTTTTTATTTCTTTTATCGATTCCCTAAAACAATTATTTTAACTTAGTTTCATATTCTTTATTATCTACAAATACAAAATTCAGCGTCAATGAAATACCTGAACCAATTTAAAAATCAGCACAGCACAAACATAAAAGGGTTGGATATGTTTAGCAACTTTAGACAGGTACAATCCATAATTAGAAAATACCTGATCAGATTATTTTGAATTCCTATTTTATTTTCCCCCTATCTGAACAAAACGGGTAAAACAAAAGATTATTTTACTGAAAAATAATAAACAATTGCTATTATAATTGTTTAAGATTTTTGACAATTAATTCTAAAGATAAAACTACAGAAAATAAGATTTAAAAACAAATTGATCCAGGTAAAAATAGAGTCATTCTAATTCCTGAAAAAAAATTATTCTCCCCAGATTGTAAATTTAGAAGCTTTAAAGGGTTGTTCTACAGGTTTCCAATCATCACTAAGCATAGGAAATTGTCTTTGAGGGTTCAACCACCCATGTACCAATTCATTCTGAAATGTATGTCTAATCCATTCAGAATTTGTGCCCTTACTCAGACCATTTTGGTTTAAAGTTAAACCGCCATATCTATACTTAGGCCCTTTTTCAAATACAAATCCATGTTTATAATATTCTCCAAATTGTCCTATTCCTTCAGAAATTCCTTTCGTACCTCCCGTACTGTTTTTTTCTATTTTGAAACTATCATGATCCCTAAGCCCTGTAAACAAATTCAAATTCAAAGATGTTTCTTTATAAGTAAGGTTAGCTGCTGCGGTTCTATAACTGTCACGACCATCACCAAGGCCGGTTTTATTAAAAGGTGCACCCCCATCGTTTTCATATGAAAATGAAAAATCATCTCTTCTAATCTTTAGCATACCCGTACGTTGTTCAAATTCTTCCATTTCGCCAAGGCCATCCCATAAATTGGTACCTATACTAATATCTGATGAGCCATCACTATGGTTGACCATAAAAGAATTTCGAAATTCATAACCACTTTTCCCAGTTGTATAAAAGTTATCGTGGTATGTTATTCCGAACCCATAGGAACCTGTAAAGTCATTCCCAAAATCTTTATCTACAAAAACGTTGAAATTAGTTTTAAAACCTTCTGATCCATAGGAGAAACCTATTCCGAAATAAAAATCATCATGTGAGAAGTTTCCCATTATCTATATCTAAAAAAATCTACTACTATTTTCTAAAAATCTTTTGTTCACCTGCTTAAAATTATGGTGCCAAAAACTTATCTTTCTCTATGATTCTACACCCCACAGGTTTTTAAAAGTCACATCACCTACTTTAAGTTCCTGCGCTGAAATATTGACTTTTATTTGCATCGGTGTTTCACTATGTGCATCGAAGTGTTCCAAATAATCAATACAAAAAGCTTTACTAAATTGTATTTCTAACTGCCTGGACATGGCATCTCTTTTAAAGAAAGTAATTAGCCCTTCTTTAGTTTGTGAATGAGATGTCATCCAATGTAGCAAGCCCGTATCACCTCGTGATTCTATTTTAAGGGCTATTTTACCTCCCAAGGGTCTACCCGTAGGTTTTCCTGTTGCATCTGAAGGTTGATGGAATGCATATGTGCATTCCAATACATTGTAGTCGTTACCATCGATAATAAATTTTGCTAAAAATGACATAATAATTTTGTTGTTTATTGTTTATCCCCCCTTTTTTTATGCCACTTGGTATCTACAAGACCACTCGAGTGAATGGTTTAGGTGGAGAATGTCATAAAACTTTACAACATTTCTTCACCTGAGGCAAGTTAGCTAACTTGACATTTTCCCAGTATTGGCATATTTTAATTATTGCTGTTCATATTCTGATTCCCATTCATTTCCGTCATCGCCTTTTTGCCCATCCATTTTGATCAAAAAGTTTTTAGCCGGAAAATAAGGTTTTAGATTGACATCAAGATATATTCTGTCCTTTTGATTATAATCTTGTTCAAATCGTTTGATCTCAAAATTCTCTATTAGTTTATCAGGTCCGGTTACGCTATCTAAAAATCGTACAATCTGTTGCTGAATTTCTTTTCTTGTTTTAGCATTAAAGTTCTCAAATGCACGACGGTTTAAAAAGTCCATTAATACTTTAGTAACATAATCGAATACGCGTACTACTGAATAAGTTTGTAATCCTAAATTATCGCCATTAAAAAGTGTCTTAGCAGAAAAAGCCATCACTTTTCCATATTCATTCACCATAGGTACAACACCTAAGCTTTCAAGGTTTGCAATTTCACTCTTTTTCAAATCAAATTTCACTCCGCTTATTTCGTTCAGTCCTCCATGTTTCTTACCTGCAGTAACTTGAGACATTAATGTATTATATATTCTACCTGCCAATGCTCCTGAAGGTGGTATGTATAGATTATCTTCTTCTCCTAATTCGTCATGTTTGTTTCTACCCACTAACCAGTTACATGTCATAATGGTGTTAGAAAGGTGCATGTCACCACTACTAAGATTTGCTGATTCGAACATTTCCATAACGTCATCGGGTTCATCAAGGTGTAAGAAATCTGTCACCAACATTATTTTGTTATCATGTGCTAATTTCGCCCACTTATCTACTACGGCCTTAGAACCTAAATAACCCGGAACTACCATTAAGGAGTAATTCTCTCTAAGGTCTAATCTATCATATTTAGCAAGTACTTCATCTCTGATATGATCAAAGAAGCGTGTATTGTCTAAATCAGAAAGTTGATCCATTTCGGCATTAACAATTGAAACATTTTTGACAGCCGGTAAGTCAGTATTTCTAAAGAATAAAGCTATTGTCCGATAAGATGTTTCTAATTCTTTGGTTTCATCCAATGCCTTTTTAAGGTTCTTTTTAAGTGTTTTTTCAGCATCAACTGCCTTATCATTAGCAATATTTACCAAGTCAATGACATCACCTTTGTTTTCTAACAATTCAGTCCAAAGGTTTAGTACTTTTAACAACTCACCACGTTCTTCTTTTTTATTATTTTCGGTTAAAAAAATGTTTCGTCTTGCTTTTCGGTCAGGATTTAAATTTTGAACCCCTTCAATAGCTGATTCTAATAGATCATATCCACCATATTTAGCAAATACTTCCGATTTTTCTTTTATGTTTTGTAATGATTTTTTTTGTAAACTCGCATCCGTTGTTTTCTTTGCTGAAGATCCTGCCATGTTTTTACTTTTTAAGGTTATTTTTGAGAGCTTTTAATCTCCTCAATAAGTGCATTAATAGTTTCTAAAACAGATTGTTTAGCCTCAGGGTCTTGCAATGCCATTTTAAGAATTTTATTCGTTTTTAATTGTTTCATCATTTTTTTATAATGATCGCTTTCTATTTCAAGATCCTTTAAAAAAACACTGTTATTCGTAAGTCCCTTCTTACCAAAATCACCCAAGTTGGAAAATTTCAGATCTTCATGCTCCACACCACCATCTTTATTTTCAAACCCTATTTTTATTTTAGGGTCGAAGTGCTCAAAAACATCTTCAACGGTTTGTAATCCTTCTACTACCTCTGGTTTTATTGGCGTATTGGGAGTTAATTTACCCGTAAGTAATGTCCTGTTCTTTGGTATTTCACTAATGGCTTCGTTAGCATCCCCTTTTACTTCGTTACCACCTATCCCTAAGTTTGAATTCATAATATTGTTTTTTTATTGACTAAATGTAATAATACTAGTTGTATCTGCAAAATAATAATTAATTTATATGTCGTCACCATTATAAAAAAATGAGGTATAAGCTTATACCTCATTTTTCAAAAGTTATAATTGTAATAGAATTATACCCATTCGTTTAGGTGTTGTCCACCACCGGCACCAATTTCTTTAGCAGAAATTGTAAAGCTTTCTTTCAATGGGTTATCTCCTGAAGAATCAAAGCTTTCTTTATATTTCACTAAGTAACCTTCTTTAAAGTTTACTTCTTTTAACGTAGCATTCGTATCTCTTTTAACAAAAACGATACTTCCATCTTTACGTTCAAAGTTGTTGGTCATCCATTCGAAGAAACCTGTTTCTCCATTTGATTCAACAACTAAATTGATTCTACCACCTCTTGTTACGGATGATGGTCTTCCTGTTGGATCTACTTCCTGATGTAGATCATAACTGCAGTGAAGTACATTCACTTCTTTCCCTGCAACTTTTAATCTTGCTTTAAAAGACATAATAAAAAAATTTAAATGTTAATAAAAAATAACTTATAATTATATATAAATAAAGCACCAAATTATAGAATTTATTGTGTAAATCAAAGTTTTTTTTTCAAAAAAGTAATTAATTAAATAACAATTTTACAATAACAATCACTAAATCAATAATTTAAAATAATGAGAAAATTGAATTAATTTTTATGTAATATCATCTTGGAACAACAAAATTTACAGGATTAAAGTTAATGTATTCATCCATCCAGATAATTATTTATTTTTTGATAGAATAAGAAAGAACCCCTGTTTAGAATTGAGAATCAGAATATTTTTGTTAATGTTTAGAAATTAAATACTATCAAATGATAATAATAGCATATAATTACGTCAATTAGCTTAAATTTAAGAACTAGTAATTGAAAAATACTATACTTTTGCAACACATAAATATATAAAAACATAAAATGAAGAAAATATCTATAGCATTGATGTCTATACTGTTAGTTGTAACTGCCTGTAAAAATGAACCTGAATTCAAAGATTATGTTACTCTATCAGGAAAAATTACAAATACGACCAGTAGTGAATTGAAAATTATTAATAATCAAAATCAACCTATTAAAACGATAGTCATACAGGATGATGGTTCTTTTAAAGATACTTTGAAAGTCGATAAAGGTGTATATACTATGCTTGATGGGAATGAATATGCGCCTCTATACTTAGAAAATAATTTTGACATTACTATTACATTTGATGCAAAAGAATTTGATGAAACTATTGTTTTTACAGGAAATGGTAGCGATGGCAGTAACTATATTTCCAAGAAAATGTTATTGCAAGAAGAAGCTTTCAATAATATAAATGATTTATATACCTTAGAAAAACCTGCTTTTTTAAACGCGATCAATGAAAAGAAAGCTACTTTTATTAATTTGAAAGATCAATATAAAAATTTAGATTCTACACTGCTTGCCCAAGATACTAAAGATACAGAGGGTCTATTTAATTTTTTAACCACCAGATATGACAAAATTTCTAAATTGATCAAACTTAAGGGAACTCCCTCACCAAAATTTCTAAACTATGAGAATTATAAAGGAGGTGCTACATCATTGGATGATCTAAAAGGAAAGTATGTATATATTGATGTTTGGGCCACTTGGTGTGGGCCATGTAAACGAGAAATTCCGTATTTAAAAGCAGTCGAAAAAGAATTTCATGGTAAAAATATTGACTTCGTAAGTATTTCCATCGATAAAAAGGAAGTGCATGAAAAATGGAAAAATATGGTCAAAGAAATGGAACTGGGTGGTATTCAACTTTTTGCAGATAATGATTGGAATTCTCAATTTATTAAAGACTATGAAATAGATGGTATTCCTCGTTTTATACTGATTGATGACAAAGGGAATATTGCAGATGCTGATGCACCAAGACCGTCTAATCCTAAGTTAAGAGAAGTACTTAATGAATTATTGAATTAAAATATAGCAATCAATTGATAATAAGGTTATTAAAAGTATTTGCTTTGCTTCTTTATAATAACCTTTTTATTCGTTTTTATTTGGACTATCGGTTGATTCTTTTACTTCTTCAGTTTGAACTTTAGGGATTTCTTTTTTAAATAGATCTATAAAAGCATCTGAAAGAAAACCTATGCAGTCTGAGGCTGTAAAAGTTTCATAGGTCATAGTATCCATTGCTAAATTTGCAGTTTTTCCGTGTAAATAAACGCCTAAAACCGAAGCTTCAAAAGGTGTATATTGCTGGGCAATCAAACCTGTTATGATACCCAAAAGCACATCTCCACTTCCTGCTGTTGCCAATGCGGGATTTCCTGTAGTATTAAAATAGATTTTTCCTTGATGCGTAATTGCTGTATAAGCACCTTTAAGCACAATGATCAAATTGTGTTTTTTTGACAATTTTAGTAGTTTATCTAATTTTTCATAGTCATCTTTCCATTTTCCTACCAACCGTTCAAATTCTTTAGGATGTGGTGTTAATACTGAGTCTTCAGGTAATAATTTTAATAAACTTTTATTTTTTGATATCAGGTTAATTGCATCAGCATCCAATGCTAAGGGAAGTTTGTTTTCTCGTAAAAATTTTGAAAAACCTTCAGCTGTTTTGGTATTGGTACCCATTCCAATTCCGATTCCTACAACTGTAGCATTTGTTTTAGAGTTAAAATACTGTAACTCATTTTCAGCATCAACTTCTACCATAACTTCCGGTAGTGCTGTTTGCAAGATCTGATATGCACATTTAGGCGCACAGCTTGTAACCAAACCACTCCCAATTGTTAACGCTGCTCTGGAAGCAAGCGTTACTGCACCTATTTTACCAAAACTACCTCCTATAATAAGTGAATGACCATAATCTCCTTTATGGGAAAAATTCCTTCTATGCTTATAGATTGGTACTACGTTTTTTTTATATGTTACATAAAAATCCGTTTCAACCTTATACAAATATTCAGCATCCAAACCGATATCAATTACTTCCCATGAACTAACATATTCTTGGTTATCAGATAGCAAAAAGGCCAGTTTTGGAGTCTGAAAAGTTAAGACATGATAGGACCTTATAACAGAATCGGTATCTACAACAGCTTTGTCAGCAAATAACCCTGATGGAAAATCTATAGAAAGTATATATGCATTCGTCGCATTGATAAATTGAATGGTCTCTTTTATGACATCTTCAGGACTTCTTGATAAACCGAGCCCGAAAATTGCATCAACAATCATATCGTTTTCGGAAACTTTCGGAAATTCAGAGCTGCATGTGATCATTTCTGCCCATACTCCTATCTCTTTTAACCGCTCATAATTAGCTAAAAATGCCTCAGAACGTTTGTTACTGCAATTTATAATATACGTCCTTACATGGTATCCATGCTGTTTAAGATGCCTGGCTATTACAAGACCATCTCCCCCAT
>Ga0209633_10000237_pt1 | contig 66251 bp, 59 predicted proteins | sample Cruoilmetagenom1_FD_187290 | JGI IMG/M metagenome (GOLD analysis project Ga0209633, IMG submission 187290) | Oil polluted marine microbial communities from Coal Oil Point, Santa Barbara, California, USA - Sample 1 (SPAdes) (version 2) | ecosystem: Environmental > Aquatic > Marine > Oil seeps ... | reverse complement strand
ATTAGGAAAAATACCACCAGTAAAATACGCCGAAATTAATTCTAATAGAGCTAGCTCTATTAGAATTAAAAACAATAAATTTGATAATATTAGAAATTTGAACAGTACTAATTAAGGGAAGCTTACAAAATCATTTCTGGAAGTATGCTTATTTTTTCAGCAATAATGATTCAAAAAGGAATTTACAGTATTATTAATAGCGAAACCTTTGGTGTTTTGTTCTTGTTTTCTGGTGGTTTTGGATTATTCTTAACTATTAAAGATTTTCTGTTTTACAAAAAAACAAGTAGAGAGAAAAATGCTTGGTTAATTTCTCACATAGGAAAAATGATTGGCGCATTAATAGCTTTCATTACTGCTTTTATAATTGCAGGATTAGGAATTGGAAATTTAATTGCTTGGATGTTTCCAACAATTCTTGGAACTAAATATATATTATATTGGAAAAGAAAAATGAAGATAAAAATTGTTGCCAATTCTTAACTTCATTCAACAAACCCTTCACTTTCCTTTAGCGTCAATATAATTAAGAACAGCCTCTTTTGTAGTAAACCAATTACGACCTTCTTTATGCGCATCAATTTTACCTTGCCTAGCCAATAAACTTACATATTCTTGACCATAAGGAATCTTTGGTTCTTTAACAATATTTGAAATGGTATCATATTCTTTATCAGAACCAGGAATAGCACTTAAGTAAATATTTAAAGTACGCTCTAAGGCTTGGCTCATTAACAACATCAGTTTGCCATAATTACCATTATTAGCTTGGTTTAATGCAGCATAATACTTAGTGCGATCATTAGTAAGAATAATAGCAGGTGGAAAACCAAAACGCATTAATAATAAATTCATTACCAAACGAATAGTACGACCATTACCATCAAAAAATGGATGAATCCATACAAATTTATGATGAAAAACCGTAGCTAATTCTATGGGATTAAGTTCTTGAGAATTTCTATTAACGTAGCTAACTAAACTGTCTAAATACTCAGAAACTTTACGAGCATTAGGTGGTACAAAATTAGCACCAGAAATACGAACACCTGCATTACGCAAACGACCAGCATAATCATCTTCTATAGAGCGTAAAACCAAACCATGAAGATCTAATATATCTTTGGCATTTAAGACGTAGTCTTTGTTAACCAGTTTATACAATTTATGTATTGCGGTTTCGTGGTTTTTAGCTTCAAAATGCTCTCTAAGTGATTTTCCTTTTATGGTAATACCTTCTTGCAAGACCATTTGAGTTTCTCTTAAACTAAGTGTATTGCCTTCTATACTATTACTATTATAGGTCCATTCTATGAGGAAGGCTTCTTTAATATTACGCAATACAACATTGGGCAATGGTCTTGCTGCATTTAAAACTTTAACCTTGTCTAACAATCTACTAAACGTAGATTCTAAATCGTTGCGATATGTTACATCTATATTCCACACATCACAAATTTACAAAATATCGGTTAGATTTCAAAACAATTATATCCGATTTTTATTCTAACCAATTTTTAAAATCCTTTACGCGTTCTCTAGCCACAATAATATCTTGCTCATTAAAACGATTTAATTTTATTTGAAGTCGGGAATTGGTATAACTCACCATATCTTTTATCGCATTGATATTTATATAGAATTTTCTACTAATTCTGAAGAAAACATCTGGTTCTAAATCAGCTTCTAATTGATCTAAAGTAACATCTAAAGGATAATTACGTCCTTCACGAGTAAAGGCATAAGTACCTTTGTTTTCGCTATAAATACATTCTATATCTTCAATATTAATGAGTTTTAAATGCTGACCAACTTTTACCGAAAAACGTTTTTTATAGTCACGCTCAATCGGATTAACTAATAAATTCTTAATATCATTAAAGTCTAAAGTAACCGCTTGTTTTTGAGGTGCTCGTCCTTTATATTTTTCAACTGCCGTTTTTAAATCCTCATCATCAATTGGTTTTAGTAAATAATCAATACTATTAAGTTTGAAAGCTTGTAATGCATATTCATCATAAGCTGTTGTAAATATTACTGCCGAATTAATATCAATAGCCTCAAAAATCTCAAAAGACAAACCATCACTCAACTGAATATCTAAAAAAATCAAATCTGGATGCTCATTCTCTTGAAACCATGCAATAGATTCTTCTACAGAATGTAACATTGTTTTTGCTTCAACATCTACGGATTTTAGCATACGCTGTAAACGTCTTGCTGATGGTTTTTCGTCTTCTATTATGATTACATTCATTACTCTAAATTATTTTTATTTTTTCAATAGCTTGATTCAAAATACTTCATTCCCAAAATGTTGTTTCTATTTCATCTTTATTTTTCAAAAACGCTTCTGTTTTTCTGTCTTCCCAATCCTTTTTAAAAATTTGCTTTCCTTTAAAAACATTCAATCCATGTACAATAATGAAAACTGACCAAGCAACTATAATACTAAGATTTAAACTTATGATGCTATTTTTGTAGTAGTCTTCAACAATATATAAATTATACAGTAAAAGCGCTACAAACACTATATATCCTACTAAATGAATATAGAAAATCATTATTCTTCTAGCGCTCTTCTTTGACTCTATGAGGTACTGTTTTTTATCAATGTTCTTTTTCATGACTTTACTGTCTTACCAATTTACTTTTTCACTATACAGATTCTATACTTAACTGCTTAATTAAAGATGAATTAGATCTCATATCTATTCCCAACTTTGGCGTTCCTTTTCCATATACTCCTCTACCTTTTTCTTTTCCCAGTCTTTCCCAAAAAAGAAATCTGGACCAAATACTCCTATAAAATGAAAGACTAAACCAATTCCCCAAAATGTTGCGGTGGCATAAGGACCAAAACCCGTAAACCCTTCATTTGAATTAACTCCAATAAGTATAATTAAAAAGATATTCACTACGACATATGATACCAAATGCCAATAGAAACCAATAATACTATCCACTTTCTTTTTAGCTCTTAAATACGCCTCTTCTTTTCTGAAATCTGAAATTTCGTCGTCGTTATTATAAGGTTCTATATTAAACTTTTCCATAATCTTATTCTTTTCTGTTTTTTGATAATTCTTTTTTCATTAATTCTTCAATTTTACGCTCTTCCCAGCCATGTAAAAAAACTACAGATATAAAGTGCATTAATAATACTAGTCCCCAAACAGTCCAAGAGCTTAATACATCGAAACTCAATAACTCGTTTATAAAACTATCCCAACTATCTAAATTGTTAGATACTTTAAACCCAGTAATGACAAGGTTAATTATAATATAAATCATTAAATGATTGTAAAAACCCTTTATCTTTTCAACTCTATTTTTAGCTTTTATATATTTTAAATTTGTTTCTTTTATTTTCATAATATCTTGTATTAATTCCAGCGTTTATTATCATCTTCTTTACGCATATATTCTTCAATTTTGCGTTTTTCCCAACCACCTCCTAAAGGTCCATTATCTACAAATACGCGATAGGCTTGAAATACTAAACTTATTCCCCAACCAAACATAGGGAACCAGAACCATTGTATAGTATATCTCGAATAAGTATACCATATAAATATTAAAAATGGTATGACAACGCAGTAAGAAATTAAGCTATAATAAAAGGCTTTTAACTCTTCTACACGCTTGCGCGCTCTAACGTAATCTTCGTTAAGGCTTGCTTGTGATTTTTGTGTGGTTCTCATGATTGATACTTGTTTTGTGAGCATCGGAATTGCTACTGCAAAGTCCTTTTCTCGTTGATTGATGTGTACTTTTTTATTTGAAAGTAGCTGATAACGTTGTTTTATATTTTCTAAACCTACTCCACTACTCTTCTTTACAATTTGCTTGGTTTGAAGATTATTCATAACCACTAAGTAATCTCCATCTTCATATATTCTAATATGCAAAGGTTTACTTGTTGTAACCATATTATGCTTTACTGCATTTTCTAAAAGCAACTGTAATGACAATGGCACCACTTTGCTTTCAGGATTTGTAGCCTTATCAGGAATCTCGAAAATAATACTATCCTCAAATCGCATTTTTAAGAGCGACATATACGTTCTAGCAAAATTTAATTCCTCATCTACAGTTACTAATTCTTTACTTTTCTGTTCCAACACATAGCGATAGACTTTAGATAAAGACGTGGTGAATTTTTGAGCATTATCTGGATTCTCTTCAATTAAACTGGTTAATACATTTAAGCTATTAAACAAAAAATGCGGATCTAATTGGTTTTTTAAAGCATCAAACTTTGCACTTGCAGTACCAGCAATTACCTTTTGTTCCTTAATTTTATTCTTTTGATATTTATTATAGAAAAATATAACATGAAAAACCGTTACTATTGTTAATGTAATCCATAACCCAAAGGAATACCCTTGCCAAGATTCTCTAGATATAAATGTTTCATAATCTATATCATAAATCAATATTGATATACCTGCTCTTAAAAGAAATATACCTATTAAGGTTATAATTGTACAACCCATGGTACCATAAATGATTCGTTTTATAGTATCTCCATTTTTCCATGGTCGTTTTTCCATATAATCGAAAAACACCATATTAGTATAACCTAATACAAAAGCATAAAGTTGATAAAACCCAAAGTCTATTAAAAAATTATTTACAGTTTTATAATCAAAACCATTAAAAAATAAGTTTCCAATTACAAAAACAACACTTCCAATAACGAAGGTTAAAATGATTTTTTTTAATGACTTTTTCATAATTTATTAAGACTTACACTCTTTAGCAACGGCTACTGCACGTTCTTTTCCCCAATTTGGATGAAATTCACTCTCTGGTTTAAAGGTATCAAAAAGTTCAATGGATGCTTCTATCTCTTTACAATAAGGTGCTGTATCTTTTCCAAAATATTTTGCACTTCCCATTCCCCAATCTGCCTTTCCAAAAACTGCTCGAGGGTTTGTTGGATCTAAAATAGATGCTTTTTCGTACAATTCAGACACTTTTGCGCCATATTTCATTCCGTAAGTCATGCCATCAAAAACCACCCAATTGGTTAAAACCTGTGCTTGCATTACCAATAATTCTGCATTGTTTTCGCTCTTGGTCATTGCCATATCTAAATGTGCTTGTGCTTTATCTAATTGCGCTTTAAGAACCGTTGCATCTTTTTCGTTCCAGCTTTTTAAACTGTTAATTTGTGCTACATAATAGTTAGGTAGCCATTCTTTAGAGTCAGCTTTTGCAATACGCTCAAACATATTTTCAGCCTCGTCCATTTTATCAGCTTGCCATAGTTTAAAGGCTTTTACCATGCCTTTTTCAAAATTGGTTTGGGCTTGTGTTAACGTCGTTACAAAAAGTAATGCGATGATGATTAAATTTTTACTCACAGAGTTTCTATTGATTTGTTTGTGTTCGTGAATCTTCGATTTCATAATGTTAATTTATTAGTGGTTTATAATATTATTGTTTTGTTTTATACAAATATCTAACACAAGTCTTGTTTCTTAAAACCGAACTTACCGAAATGTGATTTTTTAATGACCAATTGTAGATTATTGGTTTTTATGGAAGATGTTTGGGTTAATTAAGCCAAATGTGATTTTAGCAACTAAACAAAAAGTGAAAAATTGGTAATACACAGTTCTACGCATATAATTGTGCTTAGTTTTTGCTAATTTTATGATTAAGTAAAACAATACCAAAAATTCTGTTATCCAGAAACAACAGAGTGATATTATAATATTTACTTGTTATATAATTGAGTTGTCCGGCATATAACAAAGACTGAGAATAAAAATTTATGAATAATATAAAATTAACATTAGTAACTGGAGCAACAGGTAATTTAGGAAATGCTATCGTTAGACAATTAATAGAGAATAAGCGAAAAGTTCGTTGCTTAGTCAGAAATATAAAATATGCAAAGACTGTATTACATTCTTCTGTAGAGTTGGTTCAAGGAGACCTTACAGATGAGATATCAATTCAAAAAGCAATGGAAGGTGTAACTTCTGTGTTTCACGCTGGCGGAATTCCAGAACAATGGTTCAAAGACCAAAGTATATTTGAAAAGGTTAATACAATAGGCACTAAGTATTTAATTGAAGCTGCATTAAATGAAAAGGTAAATCGTTTTATTTACACCAGTACTCAGGATGTGTTTGATTTAACCAAGGAAAACTTTGATGAAACCACAAGAAATAAGAGGATAAATAATTCGGCTTATGAACGTTCAAAAATCTTAGCACAAGACTTAATTGACAATGCTATAAAAGAAAATGGGCTACCTGCTGTTTCATTACATCCAGTTGCAATTTATGGCTCTTGCGTGTCTAAACCAACTGGATTGACCAGATTAGTAGATGAATTAATCAATAACAAAATCCCAGTTCTTTTAAAAGGTGGCTTTCCTGTTGTATATAATGAAGATGCTGCGAGAGCACATGTTTTGGCTGAACAAAAATCACCAACTGGTGAAAAATATATTTTAACTGATGAATATTATACACTTAAAGAGATTTCACAAAAAGTATCGGAAATTTATCCTTCTGCAAAACAACCTAAACTAATGCCAGATGTTATTGCTAATACAATTGCATCTATTGGCGAACCAATTTCAAAATTAATGGGTAAACCACCTTTGATTACAAAGGCAGAATTGAGTGCATTAAGACGAAAAGGAAGACCAAATGGAATGAAAATCAAGAAGAAGTTTGGATGGAAAACTACACCTTTTGAAGTTGGTTTAAAATCAACTGTAAAATCATTAGAATCGAAGAAATGAAAAACACGAACTCACAATACCGTATTTATTGCTAGTATAAGCCATTTTACGAAAATCCTAGCGGATTATTCTAGTTGGTTTTCTATTTGCTAAATTAGATGCTTAAAAAACGCAACAAATTAGATACAACAATGTTGGCACATTTGAAATAAAACGATGATAGAAATTATAAAAGCTGATAATTCTACTGAATTTAAAATCATAGAAAAATTAGCGAATAAAATTTTACACCAAGTTTATGACCCAATAATTCCGGCTGAACATACCGATTATTTTTTAAAGGAATTTCAATCGGAAAATGCAATTAGAGAACAAATAAAAAATGAGAATTTCAGCTATTTTCTCTTAAATTTTGACACTAAAAATGTTGGATATTTAGGAATTCAAAAACTGAATGAAATACTGGTTTTGAGCAAGCTTTATATTTTGGAATCGTTTCGTGGGCTGAAAATCGGGAAAACAGCATTGGAATATGTCAACGAATTTGCAATTAATAACGGAATTGAAAAAGTTGAGTTAATTGTTAACCAACAAAACCAGAATACAATTGATATTTACCTAAAAAACGAATTTAAAATAGTAGAATCTATTGTTAACTCGTTCCCGAATGGACATTCTGTTGAAGATTATAAAATGGAAAAAATATTAATTACGAAATAAAAACCATTTGCCAACGTAATGAGTACGAGCCATTCTTTAGAAATAAAAAAGACCATCCTCACAGATAGTCTTTTAAATATTTTACTATGTCTTAATCTAAAACATATCTCTTCCAGCAAAATGGAAAGCACCTTCTATAGCTGCATTATCATCACTATCACTTCCGTGAACAGCGTTTTCGCTAATAGAATCTGCAAACATTTTACGGATGGTACCTTCTGCCGCATCAGCAGGATTAGTAGCACCAATTAATGTTCTAAAATCTTCAACAGCGTTATCTTTTTCTAAGATTGCTGCAACGATAGGTCCACGTGTCATATACTCTACCAATTCGCCATAAAATGGACGCTCGCTATGTATTGCGTAAAATGCTTTAGCATCTTGTGTTGTCATGTGAGTTAATTTCATTGCTACGATTCTAAATCCTGAAGCTGAAATTTTTTCTAATATTGCGCCAATGTGTCCTTTTTCAACAGCATCTGGCTTTAACATTGTAAATGTTCTGTTAGTTGCCATGTATTTTTTTTTAATGAGGTGCAAAAGTAATACATTTCTTTAATTAATCAAGTCCTCATTTTATTAAAATATTTTTATAGTATGTGCTGTCAGTTCAAGTTGTTTTTTCTCAAAAATCGTATCGAGAACCTAATGTAAAACCAAGCAATTTTCTCAATTCAAACTATTTTCATTTCAAAATCACTTAAAATCATTAAATTTTAATAAATCTTTAGCACTTCAAATCTATAATTCAGTTTCATAAAACTGAAAAAAACGTATCTTCGCCAACTATGATTAAAGCACAAATTCCAGATATTAAAACACTTTTAAGTACGCCTAAGAACATTGTTATTGTTCCACATAGAAATCCAGATGGTGATGCTATGGGCTCAACTTTAGGCTTGTATCACTATTTAAAACTAAATAATCACAATGCAGTGGTTATGGCACCTAATGATTATCCTGATTTTTTAAAATGGTTACCAGGTGACGATACAGTTTTAAAATTTGAAATAAAACAAGAAGAAAGTAACGTGCTTATTGAAAATGCTGATCTTATTTTTACACTAGATTTTAATGCATTTCATCGTGCTGGTCATCAAATGGCTGAAGTTTTAGAAAAATCAACAGCTATCAAAATCATGATAGATCATCATCAACAACCAGATGATTATGCCAAGTACACATATTCTGATGTGCTTATGTCTTCAACCTGTGAAATGGTTTACAATTTCATTGAAATGCTTGGTGATAAAGACAAAATAGATGCAACAATTGCCACCTGTTTATATGTTGGTATTATGACAGATACTGGCTCTTTTCGCTTCCCAGCAACCACAAGTAGAACACATGAGGTTATTGGATATTTAATTAAGAAAGGAGCAGATAATTCTCAAATTCATAATAATATATATGACACTAATAGCTACAGTCGTTTACAATTATTAGGTAGAGTGCTGCAAAATCTAAAGGTGATTCCAGAATTAAGAACAGCTTACACCACGCTATCTCAGGCAGAATTAGATGAATTCAACTTTAAAAAAGGTGATACAGAAGGCTTTGTTAATTATGCATTATCATTAAAAGATATTATTTTTGCGGTTATCTTTATTGAAAATCAGCAAGACCAAATTATAAAGATATCGTTGCGTAGTAAAGGTGAATTTTCAGTCAACGAATTTTCAAGATCTCATTTTCATGGAGGTGGACATACAAATGCAGCTGGAGGACGTAGCGAAGACGATATGGCAACGACCATAAATAAATTTATTAGTATATTACCACAGTATAAACAAGATTTGTCCCAGTAAAACCCCTAAATTGGATTCGAATAAAATATTTTAATATGAAGAACCTACTCATAATCACAATACTATTATTACTCTGTTTCAGTTGTAAATCTCCAGAGGCCAGAATTCCCGAATCAGTGCAATCTGGTTCATTTTTAAAAGCATCTGCAGAACGTAACAAAAAGCTGAATGAACTAGAGCGCAAACAAATTGAGAATATAATAAAAAGTAATCCCGATAAAGATTATATCGCATCAAAAAGTGGTTTTTGGTATTATTACACCGCTAAAATCGAAAGTGACACTATTCAACCTCAATTTGGTAACATTATAAACTTCACCTTCGATGTCTCTAATATTAAAGGAGATGAAATTTATCCTAACTCCAATAAAACCTACGTTATGGATAAGGAAGAATTATTCACTGGTTTACGTGAAGGTTTAAAACTTTTAAAACCAACAGAAACCGCAACATTTATTTTCCCATCTCAAAAAGCCTTTGGCTATTATGGAGATGAACATAAAATAGGAACTAATATTCCTTTAATTTGTAAAGTAACTTTAAACACTATAATTGAAAGAAATGATTAAAAAAGCACTTACAGCATTCGTTGTACTATTGGTATTGGCAACTACTTCTTGCCAAGAGCGTCTTTATCCTGATTTAGAGGATGGACTTTATGCAGAATTTGTAACTAACAAAGGCACTATGGTCGCCAAATTATTCCATGATAAGGTACCTGTTACGGTTGCCAATTTTGTCGCATTGGCAGAAGGTAATCATCCAATGGCAGAAGAAAAATATAAAGGAAAGCCATTTTATGACGGCATTACATTTCATCGTGTAATGGATAAATTTATGATTCAAGGAGGCGACCCAACCGGAACTGGTACAGGAACACCTGGTTATAAGTTTGCAGCAGATTTTTCTGCAGATTTAAAGCATGATAAACCTGGTATTTTATCCATGGCTAATAGTGGTGGTATTAATACTAACGGAAGTCAGTTCTTTATAACTGAAGCACCTTACGCAAGAGGAGATGCTTTTGATGCTCAAGGGCAAATGAAGCCATGCGATCAACGTGGCGTTAGTTGTCACTCTGTTTTTGGTGAAATCGTAAAAGGTATTGAAGTACAAGACTCTATATCTAATGTAAAAGTTGCAGCAAGAAACAAACCCGTTGAAGATGTTATTATCACTAAATTAAATATTATAAGAAAAGGAAAAACAGCGAAATCATTTAATGCTCCTAAAATATTTAATGAAGAAATGCCTAAAGTAGAAGAGAATATTCAAAAAGCAAAAATTGAGGCACAAAAGAAGGCAGAAAAATTGGCGAAACAAGCGAAAATTGAATTTTTAAAGAAAAACAAAGAGTTATCTGGTAGACGTATTGACTCACCAACAGGAATGGCAATGATATTTACACATGAAGGTGATGGTGTTAAACCAAATGCTGCTCAAAATGTTAAAATAGATTGTGCTGGTTATCTTGAAAATGGTGAGCTATTTTGGACAACTTGGAAAGACGTCGCAGAAAAAAATGGTAAGTATGAAGAACGTCAAGACAAACAAGGTGGTTACGCGCCTTTCACTATGCCATATAATGAAAAAGCAACTTTGGTTGCTGGCTTTAGAGAAGCGATGTTAAATATGAAGATTGGTGACAAAGCAAGAGTTTTTATACCACATTATTTAGGTTATGGAGTTGCTGGAAGAGCACCTCTTATTCCAAGCAACACTAACTTAATATTTGATATACAAGTAACAAGTATTGCAGAATAATTTGTGCAAAATATAGTATAAAAAAAGCCGCTGAAAAGCGGCTTTTTTTATACCTGAATATTCATTATGCCTTTGGAATATGTTTTAATATCTCTAACACAAATTTCCAATACTTTTGAGCAGAAGATATCTGAGCACGTTCATCTGGTGAGTGCGCTCCTTTTATATTAGGTCCAAAACTAATCATATCCATATCTGGATAGTTTGTTCCAAGAATTCCACATTCTAAACCTGCATGGCAAGCAGCAACATTAGGCTTTTCACCATTATTTAGACGCTCATAAATTGGTACCATTAGTTTTAAAATATCAGAATCCATATTTGGTGCCCAACCAGGATAATCACCAGAAAGTTCTACTTCGCAACCTGTAAGCTCAAAAGTAGCACGTAATGTATTTGCTAAATCTAGCTTAGTGCTTTCTACAGAACTACGTGTTAAACAACCAATTTTTATATGACCATCCTTAACAATAACTCTAGCGATATTATTTGAAGTTTCTACCAAGCCTTCAATATCTGGACTCATTCTATAAACTCCATTACAAGCCGCATACAAAGCTCTAGTTAAGCCTTCTTGCACACCTAAATCCATAATTTTTTCTGGAGTATCTGTTTTAGAAACTACAATTTCTAAATCTGGCTCCATAGTTTTAAATTCGGTTTTAAGCGTTTGTGCGAATGCTTTCATTTCGGCTTCAAAAGTAGCTTCGTGCGCAGCATCTATAGCTATTATTGCATTACTTTCTCTTGGAATTGCGTTACGTAAACTTCCTCCATCAATTTCAGAAATACGAAGTCCGTAGTTTTCAAAACCATCAAATAATAAACGGTTCATCAGTTTATTTGCATTCCCTAAACCTTCATGAATTTGCATTCCAGAATGACCTCCTTGCAAACCTTTTACAGTAATTGTGTAGCCGAGTTTAAATTCTGGTGTTTCTTCTTCTTTATAATCTCGTGTTGCAGTAACATCAATTCCACCTGCACAACCTACTCCAATTTCATCATCTTCTTCAGTATCTAAATTCAAAAGGATTTCGCCTTTCAGTAAACCGCCTTTAAGACCTTTTGCACCTGTCATTCCTGTTTCTTCGTCAATAGTAAACAAAGCTTCTAAAGCAGGATGCGCAATAGAATCGCTTTCTAAAATCGCCATAATGGTAGCGACTCCTAACCCATTATCTGCACCAAGTGTTGTGCCTTTAGTTTTTACCCAATCACCAACAACATGCATCTCAATCCCTTGCTCATCAAAATTAAAAACGGTATCGTTATTTTTTTGATGCACCATATCTAAATGCGATTGCATCACAATTGGTTTGCGATCTTCCATACCTTTTGATGCTGGTTTGCGGATAATAACATTGCCAACCTCATCTTCTATAGTTTCTAATCCTAGATTTGCACCAAAATCCTTCATAAATTGTATCACACGCTCTTCTTTTTTAGAAGGTCGTGGCACAGCATTTAAATCTGCGAATTTATTCCATAATGCTTTTGGCTCTAAGGCTCTTATTTCTGAACTCATATCTATTGCCCACGAAAGTGGGTATCTTTTTAATTAATACTTATTTTCTGATTATTGCAAATTTACGAAATAAGGATAACTCTTTTTTGAGATTCTAAACATGTTTCAATATAGCATCTATACGATTTTTAATACTTTACAAAACACATAGTACAATAATTTTAAAATTTATTACGTTCATTTTGTCTTGACACAAAACGAACCAAAAGGTCAAAACGATTTGTTAGGAAATTGCAAAGCACCATTCGCTTGATACATTAGTATTTAGAGTTTATTTTAAACTTTAGTATCCAATCCTATATCTGTTTTCATAACATTGTTATTCAGCTCATTATTTCTGAAAATCGTTGTTTCCGACGTTGTCGGAATATCAGGTTCAATTAATAATTTGAATAAATCTAGAATCATTGAAAATAAATTTACAGTCTTAATACTTAATTTTTCAACTTTGCGGCTTTGCGCGTTCGCGAGAAAAACCACAAACCAATCCAATCTTTTCCCTATTTTTGAAACATGCGTAAAAACAAAAAACTAGGTTTAACTATTTTTTTAGGAATACAAATCATTTTGATTTCTATTTTAAAGCATTATCCTGAATTTGTTGAGCAATTTTATAGCAACGGGCTTTATGTTTTCTTGTCTAAACTCAGTCGCTATGTTTTTGGATGGATTCCGTTTTCGGTTGGTGATATTCTGTATACGTTAGCTGGAATTTATTTGATAAGATGGCTAATTATCAATAGAAAACGCATTATTAAAGACACCTTAAGTTGGTTATTAGATATTGGAGCCACGCTGTCTATTGCCTATTTTGCATTTCATATCCTTTGGGCTTTTAATTATTATAGACAACCACTCTATAAATCACTAAACCTAAAAGCAGATTATACAACAGAACAACTCATTTCTTTTACAGAACGTTTAATCGAAAAGTCAAATGAATTGCAACATCAACTTGCAAAAAATGATACACTAAAAGTTGAATTACCTTATACAAAACCTGAAATTTTAGATAGAGTAAAAGATGGTTATGAAACACTTTCAGAAATATATCCTCATCTTAAATATGAGCCTAAAAGCATCAAGAAATCTATTTATAGTGTGCCATTAACTTATATGGGATTTTCTGGTTATTTGAATCCGTTCACCAATGAAGCTCAAGTAAATGGTTTAATTTCAACTTATAAATTTCCAACCACATCTTGCCACGAAGCAGCTCATCAATTAGGTTACGCGGCAGAGAATGAAGCTAATTTTATAGGAAGTTTGGCAGCTATTCATAATGACGATGTTTATTTTAAATATTCTGGCTATACATTTGCGCTTCGTTATTGTTTGGCTGAAATTTATAAAAGAGAACCCAAACTTTACGAAACTATGCTTCCAACTATAAATAAAGGCATCTTAAAAAATTACCAAGAAGTAAAAGACTTTTGGGAAGCCTACAAAAACCCAATAGAGCCTATTTTCGAAAAAACCTTTGATAATTTCTTAAAAGCAAATAACCAATCTGCTGGTATGAAAAGTTATAGTTACGTGGTTGCACTTTTGGTTAATTATTATGAGGATAAAGAATTATGATTAAATCAATTACAAAACATAAATCATTAGAGTATTAAAACTTAACATAATGTTGCAAAAATCTAAGTCTATTGATAGAAGAATATAATGGACTATTTGTATTCTAAATATACGTCACATTAATTGTTTGAAATCATTCAAAAAGTCTATTTAACGGTTGCAATAATATTTAATGCGAAAAGAAATAACATCTTATTTTTCAGAGTCGTAAAGCGGAAACACATTAAAGAATTCTGATTTTCCTTTTTTATAATATTTACGATTTCTAAGTTGTTCTATCATAAACTCTGATTGATTGTAAACTTCATAAACAAACAACCTATTATTTTTCCCGATTTCAGATTTTACTTCTAATTCTATTTTAGATATCAAATCGTATATTTCATCAGCGTATTTTAAACTCATAGTCTTTACCGAAGAAAACTGAGAATTACTTTCATATACAACCCAATACAAAGTGTTTTCTTCAAGTTGATTCCCTATTAAATTCTCCTTGGTTGGCGAAGTATCTCCCCTTAAAGCTTTAGCTCTAAGAGTAGCATAATTTAATTTTGCATCGATTTTTATATCCGAAAAATTTAAACCTGCGCTGATATGATTCCTTTTCATCATAGACATAACAATCCAATGTCTGCCAATTCTAGCTTGTATAACATAATTACCATTAGGCAATTTTTTAAGATTAATCTTTCCCTTGACACTATCAACTTTAATAGTCTCCAAATAGTCTTCATTTAATATATCTACTTGCTGTATTATTTTTCTATCACTTTCTAATATGAGACTGTCACCATTTTTATTTAGTTTTTGTACTACTAACAATTCACTAGCAGTAGAACTATAATTTTTTTGAAAAGTAATTCCTTGACCATATGAAAACTGGGTAGTTATTATAAATACAAATAAGCTATATTTTTTAATCATCATTTTTATTCTCACCTCTTAAATTCAAATATTATTGATCTTATACACTAACGTAAGCTTTACAAATTTTAGCTCAACATGAATGCAATATCTATTAGACTACATTTAGATAATGTTGTCACAATTATTTTTTATTACAACAATTGCTCCAACAAATATTTACTACTTAATTTACAAAAATTAATTGTGACAACATCATTTTAATTCCCAATGTTTTAGACCAAACAGCCTGTAAATCAATCTTTTGGTCGATTTTTAAAATTATTCGATAAGATGTAGTAAATTCTTAACTTTAGCTTTTCTTTAAAACCAACAACTTTTAATTTGGTTGTATCATTTAAGGCAATCAAATATTTAATATGAATAAAACGATATCAAGCACACAAAACCCATTAATTAAACAACTTGTTCTGTTAAAAGAAAAATCTAGAGCGCGCAAAAAATCCAATCAGTTTTTAATTGAAGGCAAGCGCGAATTATCTTTGGCGATAAAAGGTGGCTACAAAATAGAAACGGTATTATTCTACCCAGATTTATTTTCAGAAAGTGAAGCCAAATCTATGTCGCAACATGAAATTGAAATCATAGAAATATCAAAAGAAGTATTTCAAAAATTAGCGCATAGAGATACTACTGAAGGTGTTATTGCTGTTGTAAATTCTAAAAACCATAATCTTGAAGGTTTAAAACTAAAATCTAAAAACCCCTTAATTTTAGTTGCCGAAGCTCCAGAAAAACCTGGTAATATTGGCGCATTATTACGTACAGCAGATGCAGCAAATGTAGATGCTGTAATTATCGCGAATCCAAAATCCGATTTATACAACCCTAATATTATTCGTTCTAGTGTTGGTTGTGTATTTACTACAGAAATTGCAATGGCAAGCTCAGAAGACGTGATTGCTTTTCTAAAAAAATACAATTTCAATATTTTCTCGGCGATTTTGCAAGAATCCGAACCGTATCACACACAAGATTACACTCTGCCAACAGCCATTGTAGTTGGTACAGAAGCAACAGGATTAGCACAAGAATGGCGTGAAGCAGCAACTCAAAATATAAGTATACCAATGCAAGGAGTTATTGACTCTATGAATGTGTCTGTTGCAGCAGGAATCCTTATTTTTGAGGCCAAACGACAGCGCGATTTTAAATAATCGAAAACAAAAATTGAAACGTCATTACGAAGCAGACATTTTCGGCTGCTGTGGTAATCTGTTAATAAAGAACTAAAATTTAAAAGATTGCCACGTCCTACGTCCTCGCAATGACAGAAAATTATAATATGAAAGCAGAAACACTCTTCTACATAATAATAGCAATTATTATCATCAACTTCATTAAAGACAAAATCCTTGATGCTATAAATGCGAAACATTACAACGATCCAATTCCTCAAGAATTAAACGACGTATATGATGAAGCAGAATACAAAAAATCTCAAGCCTATAAAACAGTTAATTATAAATTCGGGATTTGGGCTTCCCTGTTTTCATTTGTACTGACTTTATCTTTTTTGCTTTTAGATGGATTTGAATATGTGGATAACATGGCCAGAAATTATTCTGAAAATCCAATTATCATAGCTTTAATTTTCTTTGGAATTATCATGATTGCTAGCGACATTATCACCACACCTTTTGGCTATTATAAAACCTTTGTGATCGAGGAAAATTTTGGGTTTAACAAAACCACAAAAAAAACCTTTGTTTTAGATAAGTTAAAAGGCTTACTGATGACCGTTCTTCTTGGAGGAGGCATCATTGCAATTATTGTTTGGTTTTATCAATTCACTGGAAATCAATTTTGGTTGTACGCTTGGGGGTTTGTAACGGTTTTCACTGTGTTTATGAATATGTTTTATTCTAAACTCATTGTACCACTATTTAATAAACAAACACCTTTAGAAGAAGGAGAATTACGTAACAAAATTTCTAATTATGCGGAATCCGTAGGTTTTAATCTCGAAAAAATATTTGTTATTGATGGTTCAAAACGAAGCACCAAAGCCAATGCCTATTTTTCTGGTTTTGGTAGCGAAAAACGCGTCACACTTTACGATACTTTGGTCAATGATTTAGAAGATGAAGAAATCGTTGCCGTTTTAGCACACGAAGTTGGTCATTACAAAAAGAAGCACATTATTTTCAACCTTGTAACCTCTATCCTACTCACAGGATTAACATTATTTATATTATCCATATTTGTTTCAAACCCTCTGTTATCTAATGCAATAGGTGTTGAAATCCCAAGTTTTCATGTTGGACTAATTGCTTTTGGATTGCTCTACTCACCAATTTCGGAAATCACAGGTTTAATAATGAATTACGTTTCACGTGTTTTTGAATACCAAGCCGATGATTATGCAAAAAACACTTATAAAGCTGAACCTTTAATTACATCGTTAAAGAAATTATCTAAAAACAGTTTGAGTAATTTAACTCCTCATAAAGCTTATGTATTTATGCATTATTCGCATCCTACGCTTTTGGAACGTGTACGGAATTTAAGGAAGTAGAGCATATCACAAACATGAAAATAAATTCCTAATAATTTGAAAATTCCTAATACAGAAAATCATTACGTAGAAACCGACAAAATTGAAGCTCTAGAATCAGATTATCTATATATAAAATCTTCACAAATTAAAAATGCTGGTAAAGGATTATTCACAGCCATAGAAATCTATAAAAATGAAATAATCTCTTTATTTAAAGGAGAGATTATAGATAACATAGAAGCTGGCAAAAGAGCGCAACAAAACAATGATAAGTATTTTATTAATTTGTTAGATGATACTATTATGGACAGTATGTATACAGATTGCTATGCCAAATACGCAAATGATGCAGAAGGTTTAGCTGGTAGCAATTTTAAAAACAATGCAAAAATCACCTTAGATGATGACGATAATGTATGTATAAAAGCATTAAAAAATATAAAAAGTGGAGATGAAGTGTTTTGCGGTTATGGAAAGGCTTATTGGAAAAAACATGGTTGATAGCTATTTGAGTAAGTAGAGTTCTTGACTTTCTAAAAAAAATCAACTAAATTCGCTAACGACTGATATAAGTCATCTTGTGCTCTACTTGATTGGGTATTAAAAAGACTCATATCATATAAGTTGTGTGTGTGTGTGTGTGTAATGCTAATCTAGCATGAATAAAGGCTACATAATTTAAAACATTATTTATAATATGATGGCATTCAGAATCTTTGTAAACTGAAAATTTTAGATGAACTTACGACGGATAAACAAAAGAATGAACCCTAACACCAAGTTTTACAAAATATGAAAATAAAGAAGCTACTTTATAAGATACAACCAATTAAGTATTATGCCGAAGGAAGAAAAAACTTGAAGGACTCACATTATTTAGATGTCCAACGAATGAATCGTAGAGAATCTTTGAAAAGCCCTTCACGGACTGAAGTTATTAATTATTTATTATCATTAAGTCATGAGAATACGCATTATCTAGAAATTGGTGTTCGCAATCCCAAAGATAATTACAATCATATCAAAGCAGACACAAAGTATAGTGTTGACCCTGGAATTGAGTTTAAAAAAAATCCTGTTGATTTCAAATTAACAAGTGATGATTTTTTTCAGAAACTTTCTGCAAACCAAATATTGTCAAATGATATAAAATTTAATGTTATTTTTATTGATGGCTTACACCTTGCAGAGCAGGTAGACAGAGACATAAACAATGCTCTAAAGCATCTTAAAAGCGATGGCTTTATAGTCCTTCACGACTGTAATCCTCCTACAGAATGGCATGCGAGAGAATCTTACGAGTTTCATTACACTCCAGCACATAGATTCTGGAATGGAACCACTTGGAAAGCGTTCTTAAAATGGAGATCAAACCCCTCTATAAATTCTTGTTGTATAGATTCAGATTGGGGAATTGGAATATTGTCTAAAGATTTTCAGATTGGTAAAAACATAGAATTAACAAATCCTTTCTTTGAATTTAATTTATTAGAAAATAACAGAAAACATTATTTAAACTTAATCGATTTCGATTCCTTCAAAAGGATTATAAAGGAATAAAACCACACCCAACATTTTGTATAAATAATGGTAGGAGGATTAAAAAATTAAATTTACTTATCTGCACAGACTGCGTAGCGATTTTACAGGGACGTACCTCTAAATTGCCACTACTTATACAATTTACTGATAATGTACCAATCCATAAATTTTCCTCAAAAAAAACCATTGCCCATTAACATAAGTTTTACTACTTTAGTTCTATGACTGAGGAAGCCATAGAAATAGAAAATAAAGCCATTACAAAAGCTTACAAAGAATTACTCAAAGTAAGCTATCAGACATTAACAGCAGACGATAAAAAATTAATTCGTCATGCTTTTGAAGTTGCTGTAGACGCGCACAAAGACCAAAGACGCAAGTCTGGCGAAGCTTATATTTTTCATCCTATTGCTGTTGCTAAAATTGTTGCTCAAGAAATCGGAATGGATGCCACATCTATAGCTGCAGCTCTGTTGCATGATGTTGTAGAAGACAATCCTGATTACACCATTGACGATATGGAGCAATTATTTGGTGAAACTGTTGCCAGAATTGTTGATGGTCTTACCAAAATTTCATCTCTCAAAAAAGACATGGATGTGTCTTTACAGGCTGAGAATTTCAGAAAAATGCTGCTTACTTTAAATGATGATGTCAGAGTAATAATTATAAAAATCGCAGACCGTTTGCACAATATGCAAACCATGGATTCTATGCGTGCAGACAAGCAAGTTAAAATTGCCTCTGAAACTTTATACATATATGCTCCTCTAGCACATAGAATCGGACTTTACAACATTAAAAGTGAACTCGAAGATTTAGGATTAAAATACACAGAACCAGAAGTCTACAAAGACATTTTGGGTAAAATACAAGATAGCAAGGAAGATCAAGATGCTTATATTAAAGCATTTTCTAAGATTATTGATGACTCTTTAACTAAAGAAGGCTTAAACTATGAAATAAAAGGACGGCCAAAATCTATTTTTAGCATTCGCAGAAAAATGGTAAAACAAGGAGTTTCGTTTGATGAAGTCTATGACAAATTTGCTATCAGAATTATTTTTAATTCCGATTTAGCCAACGAAAAATTCTTGGCTTGGAAAATATATTCCATCGTTACAGATCACTTTACACCTAATCCTATTCGACTTCGTGATTGGATTTCTTCGCCCAAATCTACAGGTTATGAAGCATTGCACATTACCGTTGTTGGTCCAAAAAGCCGTTGGGTAGAAGTTCAGATTAGAAGTGAGCGAATGAATGAGATTGCAGAAAAAGGTTATGCTGCACACTATAAATACAAAAATAATGACGACAAAGAGGATAGTCTCGATTTGTGGATTAACCGTTTGCAAGAAGCTTTAGAAAACAATGAAGCTGACGCTGTAGATTTTGTAGAACAGTTTAAGCTCAATTTATATTCCAAAGAAATTTTTGTCTTTTCGCCAAAAGGAGATTTAAAATCACTTCCTAAAGGTGCCACTCCACTCGACTTTGCTTTCAGCATTCATACCGAAATTGGTATGAAAACACGTGGAGCTAAAGTTAACGGGAAATTAATGCCTTTGAGTCATGAGTTGCAAAGTGGAGATCGTGTTGAGATAATGACCTCCGAAAATGCCAAACCCAATGCCAATTGGTTGGATTATGCAACTACTGCTAGAGCTCGAAGTAAAATTAAATCGGCATTAAATGAAGACACCAAACTAATAGCTGAAGAAGGCAAGGAGATTTTAAGACGAAAGTTAAAACAACTCAAAATTACATTAAATGAAAATTCTGTTAACGAATTGGTTAGTTATTTTAAACTGAACACATCTTTAGATTTATTTTATCGTATTGGTATTGGCTCAATTGACAATACGAAATTAAAAGCTTTTGCTACCTCTCGTAGTAATGCATTTGTTAGTTATTTTAAAAATAAAATTTATAAACCAACTGTTCATAAAGACATCCATAAAGAAGAAATTACTTCTAAATATGATATGTTGGTTTTTGGCAAAGAAGAGGAAAAACTTAACTATACTTTAGCAAATTGTTGCAACCCAATTCCTGGAGATAAAGTGTTTGGCTTTTTAACCATTAATGAAGGTATAAAGATTCACAAAAAAAACTGCCCTAATGCTTTAAGTTTACAATCTAATTATGCTTATAGAATTTTACAAGCTAAGTGGATAGATTCCTCTCAGCAAGTTTATACCTCGCAGATTACCTTATCTGGTATTGATGATATGGGACTTGTTAATCATATTACAACACTGATTTCAGAAAACATGCACGTTAACATGAAAAGTCTAAGTTTTTCTAGTGATGATGGTGTTTTTACAGGCAAAATAACAGTAGAAGTTAAGAATCAAACCATGCTAAAAAAGCTAATTGAAAAACTTAAAAAGATTAATGGTATTGATAAGGTTAAAAGAGTTTGATGTTTTTATTAAATCTGCAACTTCAAGTAAAAAGTGCTTAATTACTTTCCAATACAAAAGTTAGCAAAAATATTACCCAACAAATCATCATTAGTAATCTCTCCTGTAATTTCACCAAAGTGATATAAGGCTTGGCGAATATCTATAGCCAACAAATCGCCAGACAAACCGGTTTCTAAACCATACTGTACTTTTTGAACCTCCTCAAAAGCCTTTAACAAAGCATCATAATGACGAGAATTAGTCACAATAGTTTCATTATTTCTTAAAGCTCCTGTATTTATTAAATTAAGAAGTTTGTTGGTTAACTGCTCTACTCCAAAACCTGTTTTGGCGGATAACAATAATACATTAGCAATCGCAGTATTGACTTCAGCTAATTGAATATCGTTGAGTTTATCAATCTTGTTAGCTATTATCAATATAGGTTTTTGTGGATATTTATTTTTTATTTTCTCTATTTCAATCTGCACATTATGAGATTTCTCACTATCGTTCGAAATGACATCAGCTTCAAAAAGATATATAACCACTTGCGATTGCTCAATCTTTTCAAAAGTCTTTCTAATACCAATACTTTCAACAACATCCTCAGTTTCTCGGATGCCTGCTGTATCTATAAATCTAAAACCGATTCCTCCTATTGAAATTTCATCTTCAATAGTATCTCTTGTTGTTCCTGCAATTTCTGAAACTATGGCTCTATCTTCGTTAAGTAAAGCATTTAATAGTGTAGATTTCCCAACATTTGGCTCACCTACTATGGCGACAGGAATGCCATTTTTAATAACATTTCCAACGGCAAAAGAATCAATCAATCGCTTTAAAACAAAAGTGATACGTTCTATGAGTTGTTTAAATTGTGTTCTATCTGCAAATTCAACATCTTCTTCTGCAAAGTCTAATTCTAATTCTATTAACGAAGCAAAATTTAATAGTTCTTCGCGAAGCTTAGCAATTTCTGAAGAAAAACCACCACGCATTTGCTGCATTGCAATTTGGTGTGACGCTTCATTATCACTAGAAATTAAATCTGCAACCGCTTCTGCTTGGCTTAAATCTAATTTTCCATTTAAAAATGCACGCAAAGTAAACTCTCCTGCAGTTGCCATTCTACAACCATTTCTTAAAAACAATTGAATAATTTCTTGTTGAATATAAGATGATCCATGACAAGATATTTCTACAACATTTTCACCTGTATAAGAATTTGGATCTTTAAAAACAGACACTAAAACTTCATCAATAGTTCGGTTATTATCAACAATATGTCCTAAATGAATAGTATGCGTAGCTTGTTTTGATAACACTTTATTTGAAACCGATTTAAAACATTTTGAAGCTATAGCTATCGCTTCTTGTCCTGATAATCGTATCACGGCAATCGCACCACTTCCAGATGGTGTTGCTAAAGCTACAATAGTATCGTTATGCATTTTTCAATTCTTTGATGCAAAAGTATTGTAAATTATGGGATTCTTTAAACTTATAACTATACAACTTCACGAGATGTAATTTATATTCGTCATATTAAAGCTTTGTTTTTATATTTGCAATACTTTAAATTATTTAGATCAATAACACCAATTATAATTATGAAACGAGCATGTTAAAACTATTATCACACAAAGGAATGATTAATAGTGAACAGTCCCGATAATTATTGGGATGATCTTTGAAAAAATAATAAATATAAACACATGAAAAATATATTCATTTTCGCATTTACCGGACTTTTACTTTTAGGCTGTAAAACCGAACCAAAAAGAACGGATTATATTATTAATGGCACTGCAAAAGGTGTCTATAATGGTGTAAGAACCTATTTAAAGATGAAAGCGGAAAATGGTAGAGAAAAAGTTATTGATACGTCCATTATTTTTGATGAAAAATTTACTTTTACAGGTAAAGTCGCCAATCCGACACTTTCGATAATTTCTGTAAATTCAGTGAATGGAAATCTAGATTTTATGCTCGAAAACAGTGCTATTGATGTCACTATTAACAAAACCAACATAAAACAATCTAAAGTTTCTGGATCTGTTTCTCAAAACGATTTTGAAACCTATCACAAAGGATTGCTAGCGCTAAAAAATGAATCTAGGATGTTAAGGACATTTATAAGAAGTAGTATAGAACTTAGCGAGAAAACTAAAAAAGATTCTATAGCAACCCTTTTAGCAGAAGTTGAAAAAAAACAGCAAGACTATCCTATTAATTTTATAAAAGATAGGACTGAAAGTTACTACAGTCTCTCCTTAATTGAGCAAGAAATACTAAAAAAGAATGTAAATATAGAAGACTATCTCTTAGCTTTTAAAAACCTTAATGCTGATTTAAAAGGAACTTCTAAAGGTCTTGAAGTTAAAAAGAAGCTAGATGATATGGCATTGGTTTATCAAAAAACGGCACAACTGCAAATAGGAAAAACAGCTCCTAATTTTGAAGCTCCTACTCCAGATGGAAATATGGTAAGCTTAAATAACCTTAAAGGGAAAGTAACAATTGTAGATTTTTGGGCGGCTTGGTGCGGTCCTTGCAGAAGAGAAAATCCTAATGTGGTTAAGATTTATAATAAATACCACAACCAAGGATTGGAAATTATTGGTGTATCTTTAGATGGCTCTCGTACACAAAAAGAACCTAAAAAATCTTGGCTAGAAGCTATAGAAAAGGATAAATTGACTTGGACCCAAGTTTCTAATTTACAATACTTTAATGGTCCTGTGGCTCAACTTTATAATATATCGTCCATTCCTGCAACTTACATTCTGGATACAGAAGGAAAGATCGTTGCTAAAAACCTTAGAGGAAAAGCACTAGAACTTAAAGTTGAAGAGCTATTATTAAAGCAAAACTAAATATAGGACTCCTTACTTCAACTTTCCTGTTTTATATAACACAAATAGTATGATTATTGGTATGGCTAATAAACCAACATAACCTAAATCAGTTTTAAATAAACTTGGCATTAGCAGTAAAGTGACTACATAACCACCAATGGCACCACCAAAGTGTGCATCATGGCCAATGTTTCCAACTTTGTTTTTCATACCATAAATAGAATACAATAAATAACCAATTCCAAAGACATAACCAGGAATTGGGATAGGAATAAAAAACATATACAAACTCATATCTGGTTGTAATAATATTGCTGAATATAGAACTCCTGTTACTGCTCCACTTGCACCAATAGCACTATACCAATACTCATCTTTATGAAAATAAAGCGATAGTAAATTACCAAAAATTAAACTTGCGAAGTAAATAATAATAAAACTAAAACTCCCTAATCCATCTATTACAGCATCTGCAAAAAAATAAAGGGTAAACATATTAAAGAATAAATGCGTTGTATCTGCATGTAGAAATCCAGAACTTAACATTCTAATCTGTTCTCCACGTTTTATACTTCCAACATTAAATTTAAACTTCTCAAAAAAACTGCGATCATCAAATCCTTTAATAGACATAATAACGTTCGTAGCAATAATTATAATAGTAACTAAACTTATACCCAAATTGTCCATAAACTCTAATCCTTTAAATCAAATATAATATATATTTGTGCTTTAACGCTAACATACTTTAATGCAACTTATTGCTTATCTCATAGTTTATCCTATTCTTTGGTTAGTATCCATATTACCATTCCGATTGCTTTATGCTCTGTCTGATGTGATTTACTTTTTGATGTATAGAATTTTTAAATATCGGAAATCCATTGTAAAAGCAAATTTAAGATTAGTTTTCCCTGATAAATCTGAACAAGACATCACCACAATTACAAGCAAGTTTTATCATCACTTTTGTGATATGATGGTTGAAGCCATTAAATCCATGACTATTTCAGAAGCCGAATTACTGAAACGCTATAGATTTACAAACGTAGAGTTAATAAATGATCTCGAAAAAAAAGAACGTAGCGTTATTTTAATGTGTGGACATTATGGAAGTTGGGAATGGATATTTATCCTCGAAAAATACGTGAACCATAAAGGTCATGCAGTTTACAAACGCTTGGCTAACAAATATTTTGACAGATTGATTAAGCGAATTAGAGCAAAATACAATGCTCACTTAATTACTACAAAAGAAACCTTTAAAGTTTTATACGCATCAAAACAAAAAGGTGAATTAACCATTAATGGTTTTGTCTCAGACCAGTCTCCAAAAGCGCAAAAAGCATTGCATTGGAACGACTTTATGGGCATTAAAGTACCTATGTATGTAGGTGCAGAAGTATTGGCAAAAAAATTAGATATGGCTGTAGTATTTTTTAGCGTAAAACGCATAAAACGTGGCTATTACGAAACTACTTTTGAAACCATTGCTGAACATCCAAAAGAGTTTAAGGATTATGAAATCACAGATCAGTTTTTTAAATTGCTAGAAAAGCAGATTTTAGAAGCTCCTCAATATTACCTTTGGACTCATAAACGTTGGAAACATAGAGATAAAGTGCCTGCTAAATAAATTCCTTAGAAAAAAGTAATCTCAGAGTACATTTATTACAACATATTATTTTGAATAACTCTTATTAATTTGTAACAAATTTCTAACTAATTCATATCAAACCAAGCATCAACATTAGTAGCAGTACAAGGTTGGTCTATAAGCGATTTATGAATAAACTCATTATTGCATTTTGAATATTCGTAATCTTTAGCCCAAGCGTCGTGATTTTTAGATAACTCAATAATACTATCGCAAACAAATTCAATCTCTGCATCAGTAGTAGTTGGGTGAATAGACATCCTAATCCAACCTGGTTTTCGTACTAACTCGCCTATAGAGATTTCATTAGTTAACTTATGTGACATTTGCTGATCTACGTGTAATAAAAAGTGACCATACGTACCAGCGCAGCTACAACCTCCTCGTGTTTGTATTCCAAATTTATCGTTCAACAATTTCACCGCCAAATTAAAATGTAAATCATCAATATAAAACGAAATTACTCCTAATCGCTCTTTATGCTGACCAGCTAAAATGTTGATATTAGAAACATCATCTAGCTTATCAAATATAATTTTAAGCAGTTCATGTTCGCGCTTTAATAAATTATCCACTCCCATTTGTTCTTTTAAACGAATTGAAAGTGCTGTTTTTATAGTCTGAAGAAATCCTGGTGTTCCACCATCTTCTCTATCTTCTATATTATCAATATACTTGTGTTCTCCCCAAGGATTCGTCCAACTTACGGTGCCGCCTCCTGGGCAATCTGGCACCATATTTTTATAGAGTTTTTTGTTAAAAATTAAAACACCAGAACTTCCTGGTCCACCCAAAAATTTATGCGGAGAAAAGAAAATGGCATCTAATTGCGCCTCTTCATCTTCTGGATGCATATCAATAGCAACATAAGGTGCAGAGCAAGCAAAATCTACAAAGCAAACACCTCCATGCTTATGCATTAGTTTAGCAACATCATGATGCGGAGTTTGAATTCCTGTAACGTTAGAACCTCCAATAATAGATGCAATCTTAATAGTACAATCTTTATATTGGTGTAATAATTTTTCTAAGTTTTTTAAGCAAAATAGACCATCTTCATCTGGCGGAACTACCTCAACCTTTGCCATAGTTTCTAACCATGTGGTCTGGTTAGAATGATGCTCCATGTGCGACACAAAAACTACAGGTCGCATTTCATTTGGAATTGCAGTAAACGCTTTTAAATTCTCAGGCACTTTTAATCCTAAAATACGTTGGAATTTATTGACGACTCCTGTCATTCCATTACCAGACACAATTAATATATCATCGGCATTAGCATTAACATGGTCTTTAATAATATGTTTAGATTTGTGATAAGCCTTTGTCATTGCTGTACCAGATACCGTAGTTTCTGTATGTGTATTAGCTACAAAAGGACCAAACACGTTACATATCTTCTCTTCTATTGGTCTGTATAAACGGCCAGAAGCTGTCCAATCTGTATAGATGATTTTTTGTTTACCATAAGGAGATACAAAAGTTTGATCCTGACCAATAATATGTTGCCTAAACTGATTAAAATAAGCTTCTAAATTGGTAATTTCCGTCGTTTTTTTTCCTAAAATCATCCTCCAGACATTTTATTTTATTGAGTTAGTCATTTAATTTCTGCACCTTGTTATCATTAATATAAGAGGTATAGAACAATTTGAAGGGCAAGATATGCTAAACTTTATAAAAGAACTACCAAATGATGAAGCTTGTAAAGCCTATTTAGCAAAAACAAAATGGCAAGATGGTTTTACTTGTAGTAAATGTGGGCACACTAAAGGTTATAAAAAATCAAGTCATAACTATATTTACCATCATGTAGAAAGTGCCACAGCAAATACATATTTTCATAAAGTGAAATTTTGGTTTAAAAAAAACCTTTTGTGTAGTTTTTGAAATGAGCACAAGTAGTAAAAGTATATCAAGTATTCACTTCCTAAAATCTCTCCGAATCGTATAAATCAATTCTTCTAAACCATTGATTTTAATTTCGCACATCTGCTTCATCATATTTCCTAGTTTCCCTCCTGGAAAGCCTTTTTGCTGAAACCATATATAATAAGGTTCTGGAATATCAATAAGATATTGATTTTTGTATTTACCAAATGGCATTTTGTAATGCGCTAATTCGATTAAAACTGTACCATCTAATTCCATTTAGTTGAATAATATTTAAGTTAAGTAAGAGATTCCTGCCTGAGCAGGAATTAAAAATAGCATTTTGTAATGTGCCAATTCAATTAAAACTGTGCCATCTAGTTCCATTTTACTTGAATATTATAGATATTAGGACTATGAGATTTCTGTTTTTACAGGAAGTATTAAGACTTAAATTGCTCTAGGCTTTTAAGCTCCTTTTCAATAAAAGCTTCCCATTCTTTTTGCTTTTCCTCATTCATAGAATGATTGGTTTGCGAATCGTAGCGTCTTTGAGTTTCGTTAACTGCCTCGTTAATTGAAGTATGTAATTTATTCATTTGTTTTTTTACATTTTGGTTCACTTTAAGATTTGAGATTTGATCTCTAAACTTGCGTGCATAGAGTTCTGTAATATCAAAATGTAATTGCTCGTGTGCTAAAATATAAGGGTTCCTTTTGTCTTTTATATACCACGATTTATTAGGATAAAAATGGGCTTCTACAGTCGTAGAAAAATCTACAATTCTGTCTCCAGATGTTTTTACAGAATAACCAAACGTTATACCAGAAGCAGTTAAAGCTACAGCATCAGATTCTAAATCTGGATTCGCTTTAAAATCTGCCCAAGTGAGTTTGTTTATTTCATGCCAAGACATGGTTTCTTCGTTAGAAATATTTCCAACAAAAAGAAAAGTTAATATTATAAGTAGATTTTTCAAGGGAATATATTTAGGATTAATTCTTGAATTCTTTCAATATTTTAAATAAATAGTTATCGACTTTTCTATAATCTAAATCTTAATAATCAGTTGGTGGAAATAACTAAAATTAGTCGATATTACATTTATTTTATTTTGCTTAGAATACTCAGCCTCTCAAAAATAGGTGCATTTAAACAAATTCTATCTCATTATCGTTTAAAAACAAAAAATCAAGATGAGTTTAAAACTACTCTTAATAAATTAAGAATAAATGGCTTATTCCTTATATTAATTCGCCTTTACAATTCTAAGATCATCATATTTCACAATATAAACAGCTTGGTTTACATAACCACCAAACAGAGATTTATTATATCTAAATTTATTTTCAATATACTCCGTTTCAATTGTATCAGTTGAAGCGTCGTATAAACTATCTGCTGAGGCTAAACGCATTAAAAGATCTAGAGTAATATCAAATCCACGAGCTGCATATTTACTTGGCGACACTCCATATTCTTTTCGGTAAGCATTTACAAATCCGTTAGATTTTTTTGATACATCAAAATCCTTATTTACAGATGGATAGTGAAACTTTAGATTAGATAAGTTATTGTTGTCTATATTTTTACCTTCAAACGCTTTATTCTTATCTGTTGTTGCTAAAACAATTTCGGTTTTATTAATCACTAATCCATTAAGCATACTAACAACGCTAGACACAAAGGAATTATTATCTGTTTCTAAAAACACTATGGCTTTACCTGATGAAAACAAATTTTGTAACTCAGTATGATAAATAAAATGAGCATCTTTCGTTTTATCTTTCTTGTTCATTCTAGACAAGATAAGTTTAGAATTTGGAAATTCTTTCTGCAACGCTTCACTCGAGGTTTTGTGTGCTTGGTCTGAAATTATAACCACCTTTGTCTTTAAACTATCTGCTTTCACAAAATCTATCATCGTTTTGGTTAACAGTTTTTCTTTTGGTATTGTTTGAAACACATTACTATAAATCTCCTTAGGTTTATTCATGGCTGCAATAACAGGAATATGATTGGCTTTTAATGCCTTTGCAACACGATCAAAGCTATTAGTTTCCATTGGACCAATAACGGCATCATAACCTGAAAAATCATTGTCTTCTAATAATTTTGCCGTAGTTGAAGCATGATAACGCGTATCTAAAACCTTTAAGTCTGTTGAAATACCTAATTGTTTAGCCGAATCCAAAGCCATCATTACACCAACATGAAAGTCTAAAACAGCAGATAAGCGTTTGCTGTTTTTAATCTTATCTTTAGCCTCTTCTACAGAATCTACATCAATTCTGTGTAATTGATAAGGCATCATTAGAGCCAGTTTTTTAGTTTTAAAATTTACTAAATTACTTTTTAGGTTTGTAGTTTCGACAGTTTCTAAATTACTTGTTATATTAACATTTGCTGGTATTTTCAAAACCATACCTGCTTTTAATCCTGTTTCTTTTAATTCAGGATTTAGCTGCTCTAATTGTTCTTGTGTTAATTTAAGCTTCCCTTTTAAACCGTAAAATGTTTCTTTAAGCAATACTTCATAATAACCAAAAGTAGGTTCAATTACCTTTTCTTCTTGGTCATTAATATTTGGCATATTAAGTATATCGCCTGGCTGAATAACTTCATTCATATTAGGATTTAAAGCTTCTAATTCTGCTACTGTAATTCCAAATTTATACGCAATTCTCCACTTCCCTTCTTTGGGTTTAACTGTATATTTTTTTACCGTGTTGCTCAACGTTTGTTTAGAAATAATGGTTCGGTATCTTGGAATTCTTAGTCTATCACCTTTTTTAAGGTTTTCAGAATACAAAAAGCGGTTTGCCTTCTTAATTTCCTCTTCAGAAACATTATATTTTTTAGCTAAACCATATAAAGTTTCTTTTCTTCTCACCTTATGCTTCCTGTAATCAATAAGTTCTCTCCTATTGCCTATAATAGGATCATTCTTAATTTTTGAATTCGGAATAATCAATACTGTATTAGTCTGAAACTTACCTTTAACATCAGGATTGAGTGCATAAATATCAAAAGGAGTTACCAAATATTGCTTTGCAATATCATCAATAGATTCGCCTGGCTTTACGGTATGCTCAATATAATTTTGCGCACTAAGACCAATGGTAAAAGCGATTAATATGATGGTTAAAATGTTTTTCATAAAATCTTTATTATACCTACAAGGTTTTTAAAACCTTGCAGGACTTTCAGGTTATGTTTTCTTACTGCAAACTGTTTACTTTTTTTCACTGAATACTCCGACTGTAAACTCTTTTCACTCCCACTCAATAGTTGCAGGTGGTTTTGAGCTAATATCGTAAACAACTCTATTCACACCTTTCACTTTATTTATAATTTCGTTCGAGGTTTTTTGCAAAAACTCATACGGTAAATTCACCCAATCCGCAGTCATTCCGTCTGTACTTTCTACAGCTCGCAAAGCTACGCATTTTTCGTAAGTTCGCTCATCTCCCATTACTCCTACACTATTTACTGGTAACAAAATTGCACCTGCCTGCCATACTTTATCGTACAAATTCCAAGAACGCAAATTATTTATAAAAATAGCATCGACTTCTTGTAATATACATACTTTTTCTTCAGTTAGATCTCCAAGAATCCGAATTGCTAATCCTGGTCCTGGAAAAGGATGACGACCTAATAACTGGCTATCCATATTCATTGATGCACCAACACGTCTTACTTCATCTTTAAACAAAGCTCTTAAAGGCTCTACCACTTTCAATTTCATATAATCTGGCAAACCGCCAACATTATGATGGCTTTTTATCGTTGCACTTGGCCCTCCTGTTGCAGATACACTTTCAATTACATCAGGATAAATGGTGCCTTGTGCTAACCATTTTACATCTTGTATTAGATGTGCTTCATCATCAAAAACTTCAATAAACGCATTTCCAATCGCTTTTCTTTTAAGTTCTGGATCACTCAATCCTTTTAACGCATCCAAAAAGCGTGCCGAAGCATCTACACCTTTAACGTTGAATCCCATACCTTCGTATTGATGCAATACGTCTTCAAACTCATTTTTACGTAATAAACCGTTATTCACAAATATACAATAGAGGTTTTTCCCAATCGCTTTATGTAATAACATAGCAGCTACTGAAGAATCTACACCTCCAGACAACCCTAAAACTACTTTGTCATTTCCGAGTTTATCCTTTAAATCTTGAACCGTTTCTTCTACAAATGCGTTTGGTGTCCAATCTTGTTCAACTTGTGCTATTTTTACTAAAAAATTTTGCAGTAATTGATGCCCATCTGTTGTATGGTACACTTCTGGATGAAATTGAATCGCATAGGTTTGTTCGCCTTCAATTTTATAGGCTGCATTTTTCACATCGTTTGTGCTTGCTAATAAGACACCATTAGTTGGTAGTTCTTTAATAGTATCGCTATGACTCATCCAAACTTGGCTGCCTTTATGAATATTCTCAAGGAAATCTTCGTCTTCTTTTACAAAGTCTAAATTTGCTCTTCCGTATTCTCGTGTATTGGATTCTGCAACTTCACCACCAGAAAAATGAGCTAAATATTGTGCACCATAACAAACGGCTAGTAATGGCTTTTTTTCTCTGATATTTTCTAATTTAGGATGAAGAACAGCTTCTCCTCTCACTGAATTTGGACTACCAGATAAAATAACAGCTTTAAAACTCTCGGAATCTGAAGGGATTTTGTTGTAAGGATGAATTTCGCAATAGATGTTTAATTCTCTAACTCTGCGTGCAATAAGTTGTGTGTATTGCGATCCGAAATCTAAAATTAGGACTTTGTTGTGTTGCATAGGCAAAAATAAGCATTGATTTTAGATTTCTCATTAACGATTATAGATTTTTGATTGACAATTATTAATATATTATCAACATTAAAAAGCTTTATTCCATAGTTTTTAAAATCAACGCAATATCACGTTCCGTAGTATCTGGATTGATGAAGCAAAAACGAGAAACAGTTTCAAACGTATCTCCATTTTTCCATTTGGTTGGTGTTACTAATGCAAATCCTTTACGATGATTTTCGTAAGTCCAGTGTGTATAATCTTCGGGTTGCCAACCTATTCTTCTGTATAAAACACAAGATAAACTTGGTGCTCTAACTAATTCTAAATTAGGATGTGCTTCTATTAATTTTCCAGCAATTTGCGCCAATTCTAAACCACGTTCTACGGCTTCTTTGTAACGGTCTGTACCATGTGTTGCTAATGAAAACCACAATGGTAAACCTCTAACTCTACGTGTTAATTGAATTTGATAATCGGTTGGATTAAAACCATGAGCTCCTTCATCTTTAAAAATATCGAGATAAGAGCCTTGTTGCGAATGCGCATTTTTTGCCAATTCCATGTTTTTATAAAGCACAGCACCACAATCGTAAGGTGAAAACATCCATTTGTGTGGATCTATAGTAATACTATCTGCTTTTTCGATGCCATTAAATAAATGACGAACGGAATCTGCAACCAAAGCGCCTCCTCCATAAGCAGCATCTACATGAAACCATAATTTTTCATCTTCGCAGACTTTTGCTATGCTTTCTAAATCATCAATAATGCCTGCATTGGTTGTGCCTCCTGTTGCCACAACGGCAAACAAACATTTACGTTGATGTTCTGTTAGTGTTGCTATTGTTTCTTGAAGTGTTTCTCCTGTTAAATGCTCTTCAGAATCTACCAAAATCATATCTACATCAGCCACTTTTGCCATAGCTTTTATGGAAGAATGTGCGCCAATAGATGTTATAATTAATCCTTTTTCTCTTTTAAATTCCGAGTTTTCTCTCCAATGCTCGCGAGCCGTAACAATGGCAGATAAGTTGGCAGCTGTGCCACCACTTGTAAAAACGCCAAATGCACCTTTTGGTAAACCTGTTAAAGACACAATCCAACTCATAGCTTCATTTTCGCAGAATATTCCGCCTGCGCCTTCCATCCAATACGCGCCATGAATACTTGAAGCCGACGTAATTAAATCGAACATAATTGCCGCTTTTGTTGGCGATGCTGGTACAAAAGCTAAATTTCTAGGATGATCTACTGGCACATTGGCATTTGCCAAATGTTCTTTCCATAAGTTAAAAGCATATTCGCCTCCTACTCCTTTTGCAGTTACCGTTTCGCCAACCGTTTTTTTTAAATCTTCTGTTTTTCTTGGTTTTCCTATTGGGTGTTCGGTTGCAGAAACTCTTCCTATAACATATTTCATGACATCCAAAGTCATTTCAATAAGTTCTATATCTATTTTATGCATAACTTATTTTAAATTAAGAATTAAAAATTCGCCTTTTAATGGTTCTAAAGATTTCATTAGCTCCGGAATTAATTCGTCTCCATATTCTAAATACAATTCCGAAAAATTAGTGTTACGCTCTTGTAAACTCTGGTTGGGAAATAATTGTTCTTGCAGTTCTGTACATCTTGAAATCTGATCCTTCAATTTTCGTTTTTGGGCTTTTAATAAGCGTTTTTCAAGATTTTTAAGTCCTTTTAATTGTTTTACTTCTTGTGCTTTTACTGCACCAACAAAAGATTTATCGGTTTGTTCTGCTAATTCGAAAAAATGTCTGAACTGAGATTTTAAATGTTGAATTTGTTCTGAAAAGTCAATATCTATATTCGAAATTTTTCTAACCTTTTTATTAATGAAAGAATTTCGATCTAAAAACAAATCGTGATTTGAAATGTTTAGTTTTTCTAGTTTTGAAGCTTGCTTTTTCGATTTTACTAATGCTGAATTACGAAGTAATAACATCGGAAAAGTGACATTTTGCGCTTCAAAATTAGATTTTAATTGTAACCAATATATCAGTTCTCCTCCTCCTCCAATATAACACAGATTTGGCAAAATGACTTCTTGATATAACGGTCGCATAATGACGTTTGGCGAAAAATATTCTGGCACCTCATCGAGGTGTTTTAGTAACTCACTCTTACTCCATGTAATATCTGTTTCAAGTATTGAATAAACTCCTTCACTTTCAACAATACGTTCTCGTAAACCATCTTTAATATAAAACAGATTAATTTCTCTTGGATTTACTTGAATTTTCAATCCTAAAGCTTCGAGTTTTGTATTGGTTTCAGAAACCGTTTTAAAAGCTGTTTGTTCTAATAATTCTTTTTTCATCTGCGGTATAAACAAACGTTTTAAATCGTTATTGTCTGCATCAAGAATTACTAAACCGTGTTTTCCAAATAATTTATTTACTAAATAACGTGTGGCATCTGCTAAATTATTGTGATTGAGATACGATTCTTTAAACCAAGTTTTTAATTGCTCTGCATTTTTGCCTGCTCCAAATTCTGCCGAAATCACTTCAAAAACACCATCTAAACCTTCCGTATTAAAATGACCAACGGCTCCTGTTTGGTTAGAGTTCCATTGAATCTTTTTTCCTTTAAAATTAAAATAATTGATTTCTTCAAAATCATGATCTTCTGAAGCCATCCAATAAATCGGCACAAAATTATAATCTGGAAATTTTTCTTTTAATTCTTTAGTTAAATTTATTGTTGAAATGATTTTATACAGAAAATAAAGTGGTCCTGTGAATAAATTTAGTTGATGACCTGTTGTAATAGTGAAGGTATTTTCAGAATTTAAACCTTCTATATTATTAGAGGTTAATTCTGATGTTTCAATAGTATCGTATTGTTTTTTCAGCGTTTCTACCAAAATAGTTCTCGACTGCGCTCGAACAGACATTCGTTTCTCATTTATCTGTGTTTCAAAATCTTCCAAGTTTGGAAAGCGATGGTAAAAGTCTTTTAACTCTAATTTTTCATCGAGATAATCGCAAATAAAATCTGAAAAATAATTGGTTTCTCTAAACGGAATATGGTCAGTTGGCATACAAATGATTAATTGAGGCATAAATATAAGGCTCTTCAATATTTTAATTACTAATTTTTAGTTAATTCGATTACCCTATGTATATTTACTAACGTCAAAAAAAAATCAACTTCAATGCAAAAATTAGTTATTTCTCTTCTTGTTATTTTTAGTTTACAAGTATCATTAATTGCACAAAACATTATATCTCCAAGCGATTTTCTTGGTTATGAGATTGGCACACAATTTAGTCGTCATCATCAAGTAGTCGATTATTTTAAAGCTGTTCAGCAACAGCTTCCAAATCAGGTAAAATTGGAAATGTATGGTAAAACCAATGAACGTAGAGGTTTGTATTTAGCTTATGTTTCTAGTGACGCCAACATTAAAAATTTAGAAACAATACGTGAAAACAATTTAAAAAACACAGGTTTGTTGGATGGCGAACCAACTGCTACAGATATTGCAATTGTTTGGTTAAGTTATAATGTGCATGGCAACGAAGCATCGAGCACAGAAGCCGCTATGCTAACTTTATATAAACTACTCACAGAACAAAAAGATTTACTTAAAAATACGGTTGTGATTATTGATCCAAGTATTAATCCAGATGGTAGAGATCGTTATGTGAATTGGTATAATGAAACATCAAGCCAACCACACGACATAGACAGGCAAGCCAGTGAACACAATGAACATTGGCCAGGCGGACGACCAAACCATTACCTTTTTGATTTAAACAGAGATTGGCTTTGGGCAACCCAAGTGGAAACACAACAACGTTTAGAGGTTTACAACAAATGGATGCCTCATGTACACGTGGATTTTCATGAGCAAGGTATTAACGAACCGTATTATTTTGCACCAGCAGCAGAACCGTTTCATGAAGTTATTACAGGTTGGCAGCGCGATTTTCAAACACAAATAGGTAAAAACCACGCGAAATATTTTGATGCCAAAGGTTGGTTATTTTTTACTAGAGAACGTTTTGATTTATTATATCCTAGTTATGGAGATACGTATCCAACTTTTATGGGAGCAATGGGAATGACTTACGAGCAAGGTGGTCATGGTATGGCTGGTTTAGGAATTCTGAATGATGAAGGCCATGTTTTAACTTTAGTCGAGAGATTGACGCATCATACAACTACAGGAATTTCTACGGTTGAAATGGCTTCAAAAAATGCTAAACAATTGAATGCTGAATTTGGTAAATTCTTTAACAATTCCAACTTAAAATACAAAAGCTACGTCGTAAAAGGATCTGAAGATAAATTGAATGGTTTAAAAATGCTTTTAGACAAACACCGTATAAAACATGAAAACGCATCGCGCTCTAAAGTATCTGGTTTTAACTATTCTACAGGACTTCAAGGTAACATGAACGTTGATGGAAATGCAATTGTTGTACATTCTAATCAACCAAAAGGAAAAATGGTAAAGGTTTTGTTTGAGCCAAACACCAAACTTTCAGATTCGTTAACTTACGATATTACGGCTTGGTCCTTACCTTATGCTTATGGATTAGATGCCATAGCAAGTACTACTAAAATTGAGAACACAAAACTTTTAATAAAAAAAGAGCTTCAGGTTTTGAATGATGCTTATGGTTACGTGAGTAAATGGAATTCTATTGATGATGCACAATTTTTAGCCGAATTATTAAAACATGATTTTAAAGTTCGCTTTACCGAAAAACCATTCACATCTAACAGCTCAAAATTTGAACGTGGCTCGCTAATAATTACAAAAGGAGATAATAAACATATTGAAAAGTTTGTTTCAACTTTAAATACAATTGCTCAAGAGCATGCACAACCACTAACAGAAATCAATTCAGGATTTTCACAAACGACACCAGATATTGGTTCTCCTGATATTAAATTAATAAACAAGCAAAAAATTGCTGTACTTTCTGGAAAAGGCACATCATCATTAAGTTATGGCGAAATTTGGCATTTCTTTGAAACACAGTTGAACTATCCATTAACCTCAATTAATACAGCTTATTTAGGCAAAACAAATTTGGATAAATACAACGTACTTATTATTCCGAATGGTAATTATGGAAGTGTTTTTAATGACAGTATTATGACAAAACTAAAAGATTGGGTTAATAAAGGCGGAAAAGTTATTGCTATTGACGGAGCACTTAAAAGTTTTGCTGGTAAAGATGGTTTTAGCTTAAATTTAAAAAAATCTGAAGACTTAGAAAGTGACGAAAAGAAAGACAACTTAATGTCTTATGCTAATCGTGAGCGTGAATCCACCAATGACCTTATTACAGGAGCTGTTTTTAATGCAAAAGTAGATAACACACATCCAATGGCTTTTGGTTACAATGAAAATTATTTCACTTTAAAATTAGGAAGTACAGCATACCATTTATTAGAAAAAGGTTATAATGTAGCATACTTAAATGATACTAAAGTGTATTCTGGTTTTGCAGGAAAAAATGCCTTAAAAGCATTAGACCAAACCTTAGTTTTTGGTGAAGAACGTAAAGGAAGTGGCAGTTTTATTTATATGGTAGATAATACACTTTTTAGAAGCTTTTGGGAAAATGGAAAACTGTTTTTAGTGAATTCTATTTTTATGGTGAATAATAATGCTTATGAGTTGTAATACGAAGAAGACGATAGACCGCTTTGCTTTTAGATATGAGAACATAGACTAATTGTAACTAACTGATAATATTTAGATTTAAAAGACAAAATGTATAATTCTATGCTCACAACAATCCATCCAAAATTACCAATGCGGAATAAAGCAATCACAAAAGATTACTACATAAACCAATTAGGCTTTAAAGAGTTTGGAAGTGAAGATTACGATGGTTATTTAATGCTTGTAAAAGACAGCATTCAAATTCATTTTTTTGAATTTAAAGATCTTAATTCAAAAGAAAATTATGGGCAAGTTTATATAAGAACCAATGAAATTGATAAATTATATCAATCTTTTTTAGATAGAAATGTAAACATTCATCCAAATGGAAAATTAGAAATTAAACCTTGGCAACAAAAGGAATTTGCATTGCTAGATCCCGATTCTAATTTATTGACTTTTGGGGAAAATATATAGTATTTAATCAGCTATTGTTTTTAATAAAAATTACTTGATATTTATGCAAAATTGTTGACAAGAGCAACAGCAATCATTAAGTGTAATTTCTTAAAACATACACGATTTTAAGAAATAAACCGTTCATTTAATATGAAACATTTTAGAATTTCACTTTTAGCAATACTATTTTACTTTCTAACAGCTTGTGATAAAAACGATAACAATAGTGATAATCCCTTACCTCAAGTTTTCTTATTTGAAGACGGGTTTGAAACTCAAAACAATACTATCAGTGAACTTTTTCCCTCTGATGGTAGCAGATGGACTACAATACAACAAACCGACCCAACAAATGCTACAAATGTTATTTCTCTAACTAATTCTGAATTTACAGAAGGACAAAGTGCGCTTCGTTTTCTTTCCTATCAATCTGATACACAATTATCAAAAATAGATATTGAAAAAAACGGATTAAATATAAAAGCAGGAGATAAAATAACCATAACCGCAGATTTTTATATTAATGGAAACGCTTCACTAGAGAATTTGTTGCTTATTGATTTGGAATGCTGTTCTTGTTGGGATCCACTGGTTGGAGATAATTACGGAGCAGAAAATCAATGTCCTGGTGTGCGTCTTATGATGTCTGGAGGAAATGATTTTCTTTCTATAGAAAGAGGAAAAATCTCAGGCACTACACTCCAACAAACAAATTTTGATTTTCCGAGAAATGAATGGGTTAATGTAATATGGGAAATGACATTATCACCTAATGAAAATGGACAAAACAGATTATTTATTAACGATACAGAAGTAATAAATGAAAATGGAATGAATATGCCAAACTCTGAGGTTTTTGAAGAAGCTTTTGCTAACGAAGAGATTGAATTTGTATTACAAGAACCAATAGTTTACGAGCGCGTACAAATTGGAGCTACAGCAAATCCTACTGCTGGAAATATTGAATTATTTGTTGATGATTTTTCTATTAAAGTTGAATAGTAATCCTTTTATTGATTGTCCGTAAAATATCATAAATCCATAAATTGTTACCATATAGTGATATCTTATTTCATTACGAAAAACAAATATTTGTTTTTATTCTGCGAAAATCAGTGAAATCTACGAGACATTTCTCTGATTACGCAGATATTCGCAGATTTTTATACTAGTATGACAAAAAACGTATATATAAATACTTTTATTACCTTTAAGTTCTAACTAATAAATTCGCATTATGAACCGAGCTTTTTCAAAGCATTGTCACTGAAAAAAAATGATTAATAGCGAAAAACATATAACAGTTTTATAACAATAAATAAAAATATATGAAACTAGGAGCATTCTCAATTAGTCTTGCTGTAAAAGACATTACCGCATCAAAAACATTTTATGAAGCATTAGGGTTTTCAGTTTTTGCTGGAGATATCGAAAAGAATTACCTCATTATGAAAAATGAAGAGTCACTCGTTGGCTTGTTTCAAGGTATGTTTAAAAACAACATACTTACCTTTAATCCTGGTTGGGATCAAAGTGCCAATACACTTGAAAATTTTGATGATGTAAGAACCATTCAAAAGCATTTAAAATCAGAAGATATTAGATTAGAACATGAGGCAGACGAAACTACGTCTGGACCTGCAAGTTTTGTGGTGATGGATCCAGATGGCAATACTATTTTAATTGATCAACATATATAATTTGATATTATGGATTGGAATGAAACTTTAAAACTTTATGACGAAATCACCGAAGCTTGTAATGGTTTTGAGCGTAAAGGTAAAAATATGATTTATACCTCATCTAATGGTTACATGTTTACACTACTTAATAAGGATGCAGAAATTGGTATTCGCTTACCTAAAGATGAGGCTGCAAAATTCATGGAGAAATATGATACTGGTTTTTACTATTCGTATGGTGCCAAAATGAAGGATTATGTTTTAGTACCAGAATCACTTTGGACTGACAAAAGTCTTATGGTGAGTTATTTTGAAAAAAGCTTTAACTATGTTAATACCTTAGCTCCTAAATAGAATAAGCGCATTATTAAATTACTCTAGTATTCTAAATTGATGAACACCAGATTCTGATGTATTTCCTTCATTATCATTAGTTACAACATTCCAATAGTATATGTTACCAGGTGTGACTGCAACCGTTAATTGATTTTCAGAAATGGAACTTGTATTTATACCTGGTGTATTATCAGTTCCAAAATACACATCATAATCTGCAATATCATTATCAACATCACTTCCACTCCATTCTAAGATTACTAAGTTTGTAGCTGCTATGTTTTGTGCCATACTTGGCGAAATTATTTCTGCAGGAAATGGTGTGTAAGTCTGCACGCCTGGACCAGCATTATAAAAATTCCAAGTCGCACTTTCTTTTATTTCATCTTGGTAATTATAGGTTACAAACCATCTAAATGCAACTGCACGTTGTATCGTTACCGAAAATATAAAATCTTCGGTTTCATATTGCGAAACATTTTCAGAATCTAGGTTTTCTACGGTCAATGTATAGTTTTCAGCATTGCCATTAGGCATCCATTCAAAAAACACAGTGCTCTCAGTTGGTGTTAGGTCTGTGCCTTCGTTACATAAGGAATCTTCATGAGGAAAAACCAAAAATACTCCTGTAGGTGGATCTAGATTTGGGTTTATATTGGGACCATCATCTGTAGTATCTTTACATCCTAAGATAAAAACTGCAAAGAAAATTATATACGCTAGATTCTTCATGTTATTCAATTTTTTACAATTTTATGAGTTGACGTCATCATTTCCGATTGTACAGAAAGTATATACATTCCTGCTGATAAATTACTGGTATTAATTATCATATCTATTCCTTGATTCATAATTGTTTTACTTAAAACCAAACGTCCAAAACTAGAATATACATTAATAGTTACTTCTTCATTTTCTATTCCATTATAAATAGAAATATCATTATTAAATGGATTTGGATACACCAAAAAATCATCTCGTATAAATATCTGTTTTTCATAAACTCCTTGGCATTCTAAATCTGTACTCACTCTTAAATTGTTTATACCTTGTTGCAAGTCTAGTGTAATTGTTGTATTATGAGTGATGAACGTTTCGTCATTAAATTCAATATTATATCTCGTGCTACCAGACATATCAAGAGACACTTCATTTACTGATGCTACTCTACTTGCAAAAACATTTAGTGGATTGGGCTGAGTAATAATAACAGTATAACAGCTCTCGTAGTCTGGCCATTCTTCTATGGTAATACAAATTTCATAAGTTCCTGCCAACAGATTAAAAATATCAACATCGTTGGTGAAGTTGTATTCTTGATAAAGAACCTCACCTGTACTTTCCATAATATCCTCACCAATTATCGTTGCGGTATAAGTATAAATTTCTTGAGCTGTTATTGTTACTCTACCGTTGTTACTATTTAAGCAGGTTTCTCCAGTTATTAAAACCGTGAAATTATCATTTGGCAAGTCCGGAAAAGCACAACCTGTAAAATCTACTACAGCTCCAAACTCTGTGTTTGGACAAAGGTCTTCTTCATTTGGCACGCCATCATTATCTGCATCTGCACATATAGTTTGGTAACTTGCTGAATCATCTTTAAGCCAATTATCATAAATGCCATCTGTGTTTAAAATTACTGCTACAGAATCATCCACCAAAATACATCCCAAAGCAGGATTATTAGTGGCATTAAATAATTGCAAATTTTGATTATTACCGTTTTGAATATTAAGCTGGTCTCCAACAAACATGTTAGATTGGCAAAATAACAACACTAAATTAGAGTTTTGCGTAACATTTAATGCACTCAATTGATTTGAGGCACAGTTTAATTCCTCTAAGTTCACCAGTCCATCAACATTTAAATTTGTAAATAGATTATTGGAAATATTTAAATCTGTGAGACTCAAACTAACATCAAAATTTAATTGTATTAAGCTGTTATTCGACACGTCTAACGCTATTAAATTTGGTAATAATCCTATGTCTAAATCCGAAAGTAAATTGTCTGAAGCATCTAAATCTACTAATAAAGTATTATTGCTTAAATCTACAATTGAAATACTATTCTCTTCAAAATCTAAGTTAGTTAAGCTAATAAAAGCTTCAAGACCAGTTAGATCTGAAATTTCTCTTCCACTTATGTTCAAAAAAGTAACATCTTCAATATTTTCGGTAAAAACATAATCATCTAATACGCCAGAATCATAGCCTAAATCGATTAACGCTTGTTCAAAATTATCATCTGGCACAAAGGTTTGTCCAAAAAAACATTCTATCGCAAATTGTGCTGTTCCATCTATGATCCAAGTTGCTCCCGTTGGCACTGTACCATCATCACTTTCAATACACGCTAAATTAGGATTATCTTGAGCATTGAGATTAGTTAATATGGCATTTTGACCATTTCTAATGTTAAGTGTTTCTAATAAATTAGATTGACAACTTATACTTGTTAAAAATTGATTTTGTTGAAAATCGAGTTCTACAATGTCGTTGGCATCACAATTAAAAATTTGTAAAGATAATACGTCACTTGGTGAAAATGAGGTGAATGTATTATCACTAATATCTAAATTTGAAAGATTTGGATTTGCTTCTAAATCTAAATTACTTATGGCATTGCTTGAGCAATTAATTGTTAATAAAGCAGTGTTATTTGAAACATCTAATTCTGCTAATATATTGTTGGAACAATCAATAGTTGTCAAATTTACATTTTGGCTAATATCCAATTGACTTAAATTATTACTTGAACAATTTAAATTTTCTAAAGCTTCAAAGTCTTCAATTCCTGTTAAGTCAGAAATATTTTCATCATTCACATCTAAACTTATTAGTGCTTCGATATTTGCAGTTAAAACATAATCATTTAAAGGTCCAAAATCATAACCTAAATCTATTAAAGCTTGTTCAAAATTATCATCTGGCACAAAGGTTTCTCCAAAATTACAATCTTCGTTATAACTCGTCGCATCATCCTTTATCCAGTTTGCGCTGATAGTATTTTCATCATCCACCTGAATACAACTAAGATTAGGGTTTCCGGCTGCATTAAAATTGGCAATCTCAGTATTTATTCCGTTTTGAATGTTTACAAAACTCAAAAAGTTGTTAGATACATTTATTGAAATGGTTTCTGGACAAAATTCAGTTTGATTTTGCTGAAAGACACAAGCAGAAGTTGCTATAGTTGTTAAATCTAAATCGCCTTCGAGTTGATTATTACTTGCATTTAGTGATTTTAAAGTCTCTAAATTAGGCGACAAAATTAAATTTATTACTTGATTGGAGCTGAAATTGGCTTCAATTAAATTAACGTTATTACTTAAATCTATATCGGACAGTTGATTATTTGAACATGATAAACTTTCAAGAAGTGGATTTGAATTTAAGTCTAATTCTGTGATTTCATTAAAATCGCAATTTAAATGTTCTAAAAGCGTATTTGCAGATACATTTAGTTCTATCAAACTATTTTGAGACGCTAAAACCTCAACCAAATTAAGGTTAGCTAAAAGGTTAATATCTGAAATTTGGTTATTTGTAATTGATAAAAAGTTTAATGCTGTATTGCTTGTAACATTTAATTCCGTCAATTCATTTGATGTGCAATTAAATATGGTTAGTGCTTCATAATTAGCAATTAATATGTTTGATAGATTATTATTAACACAATTCAATACGGTTAATATTGTATTATTTACTCCTGCTGTAGTTAAATTACTAAGCTGATTACTGTTACAATTGACGTCTTCTAAAGCTGCATTACTACTTAAATCTAAATTTGTTAAATTATTATTTGAACAATTTAGAATTCTCAAAAGTGCATTGTTGTTTATATTTAAATCAATTAAATCATTATTGGCACAATCTAATATTTCAAGATTCGCATTTAGAGATGTATCGAGATTACTTAAATTATTGCCAGCACAATACAACTCTGTTAAACTTATGGTTCCTGTTGTATTAAATAGACCATTAACATCGCTAATATCGTTAGTTAGAAGATTATTTGAACTACAGTTTAAACGCTCTAAATAGAGCATTCCACTCACATTTAATTCATCTAAAAAGTTACCACTACAATCTAACGCTTTAAGCGACTTAAAATCTTGAATTCCTGTTAAGTCAGAAATGCTAAGATCACTTACGTCTAAATTTAAAACATGTTCAATATTAGAGGTTAATACTTGCGTGTCTATAACGTCATCATAGCCCAAATTAATTAGTGCTTGTTCAAAAAAAACATCAGGTATTGTTGTAATTCGGTTATTGGCACAATCACCATTATAAGTAGCGAAGTCATCTTTTTGCCAACTTCCTGGAATGCTTCCAGCTATTGCATCGTCTACATTTATACAATACAAATTTGGATTATTTGTAGCATTAAAAGTAGTTAATACATTGTTATTTCCATTTTCAATATTAAGGGTTAATAAGGCATTATCATTACAAAGTAATGTGGTTAAATTAGTATTTACTGTTAGGTCTAAAACTTCGATTTGACTGTTGGCACAATTTAGATTTACTAATGCAAGATTATTTTCTAAGTTTAAAACTGTTAGTTGATTATTACTTGAACAATTTAAATCTTGCAAGGCTTCAAAATCTTCAATACCTGTTAAATCTGCAATGTCAAGTCCTGAAATATCTAATGACACTAACATAAAAATATCTGTGGTTGCCACAAAGTTATTTAAGGTTCCATCAGTATCAATACCTTGATTGATTAAAGCTTGCTCAAAATTATCGTCTGGTATGTACGTGCCACAGTTTAGATTATAAGATGCTAATGCATCCTTCTGCCAACTAGTAGCTGTATCTGAAAAGGCAACATCATCCACTTCAATACAGAATAAATTTGTATTAGTTGTTGCGTTAAAAGTGGTAATTAAATTATTATTCCCATTATTAAGTGTTAGCGCAAACAAGTTATTATCGTTACACAATAAGCTTGTAAGCGCATTATTAAACGTTACATTAAGACTTTCTATTTGATTAAAAGAACAATCTAAATCCGTCAATAAGATATTACTATTAGCATTTAAAGCTGTTAATGTATTATTGGAGCAGTTTAATAATGTTAATGCCGTATTTATGCTTAAATCAATAGCAGTTAGAAAATTACTGGCACAATACAAAGCTGTTAGAGCTGTATTTGCAGTAACATCTAAAATTGTTAAATCATTATTTGTTACATCGATTTGCCGTAATTCTGTATTGTTTGAAAGGTCTACACTTTCAATACTATTGGTACTGCAATCTAAAATTTCTAAGTCCACAAAATCTTCAATTCCGGCTAAACTCGATATGGAAGCATTGGATACATTTAAATCTGTAATCGCATTTATAGTATCGGTTAGCACTAAATTATCTAACACATCGTCATAACCCAAATTGATTAAAGCTTGTTCAAAATTATCGTCTGGTACATAAGTGTAAATATCTATACAAGTAGTTTCACTAAAGTAAGTCCAATCGTCTTTTATCCAACCAGATGGTGTTGAAAAACCAGCATCTATTTGAACACAAAATAAGTTTGGATTGTTAGTTGAATTTAGAGACAAAAACAAATCATTATAACCATTTGCTACAATTAATGAGGTTAATTGATTTCTTGAAACATTAACTGAACCAAAATCTTGACAAACCGTTACTGGATCTGTTTGCGGATCTGGACAAACCACTGAATTACTAGTGCTTAAATCTAAAGTGACTAAAGCATTGTCTGAAGCATCTAAATTTCTCAATAAAGTGTTTCCTGATACATCTAACGTTGAAATTTGATTGGACGCACAGAATAAACTTTCTAAATTTGAATTGTTAGCCACAACTAACTCACCAACAATTCTATTATTTGAAACACTTAGCAATGTTAAATCTGTATTGTTTGAAACATCAATAACTGAAAGCTGATTACCTGAAACCGTTAAGCTATTTAGAACCAAATTATTTGAAACATCTAATGTTTGAATCTGATTATCTGCACAGTTTAATGTAGTTAAATTGGTGTTGTTACTAACATCTAAATTTATGAGATTATTCGAACCACATAATAATGACACCAAATTTGTATTGTTAGCAATATTGAGTATTTCTAAATTATTATTACTACAAAATAAATTTTCTAATGCTGTAAAATCTTGAATTCCTGTAAGATCTGAAATACCTAAATCACTAATATCTAAAAGCAGTACTTCACTAATTCTATCTGTAAATACGAAACTGTTATTAGCAATACCATCTCCCATACTAGTAGCATCACCAATAGCGACTGTTGTGCCATCTAGCGCATGTGTTTCTAAATAGTCTTCAAGATTAGCATCTGGAATAGCTGTAGTCTGTGCTTCTAAAAAGCTAATTAAAAACAGAAATAGTACTACCGATAATAAAACTTTATTAGTCATTGGTATTCAGTTTTAAACTATTAAATGTATTCTTTTAATGTCTTCCTTTTTTATCAACTTCTTGATGAAAATGAATTTGTTTTTTAAGTCCTTCTTGAATTCTGTTGAAAAATTTAGCCTTAAAGCCAGCATCTGTTTTAAGTTTATTTAGAGCCTCAACTAATTTGTCATTTTCACCATTTTTATTGGCAGATAGAATCATTTCTTCAGCAAGAAGTAGGCCTTTTTCAAAATCATCTCTGGTGATTTCGTGATAAATAATATCACTTTCTGTAGATTCAATAACTTCAAATTTTGAATGACTTTCTTTTGTGTTTGTATTTGAAACTAATTGAACTGGAGTCCCATTTTCTATATCAGTAAGCTTAACTAAAATACTTTCAATTTGATTTTTTAAATACGTAATTTCTTGAGTTTGCTGATTAACTTTAGTTTCTAATTTTTCTATAATTAAACTGCTATCATTTTTATTAACACCAACAGCAGTGTTAATTAATCTTATACCAACAGTATCATTACTTTCTGTCCAAGCGACACCAACTATATTACTAAGTTGCTTTGTCGTAATATCTGTAGGGTTAATAGCTCTGCCAATACCATCATTTTTACCGCTTGGTAGAATGTAATCACCAATACTCACCTTACCAAAAACTTTAACTGGTACTTGTCCCATAAAAGCGATCTTTTCGTATTCAGATTCACGATTTTTCATAGGCATATTACCTAATACAATAGGCTTATAAGAAACAACCATCATACGTTCTGCGTCCCTGAGATTTTTAGATATTTCACCTCCTTTTACACCTACTATATCACCATAAGTCATTTCTTCATTAATATCTGCTCTAAGTAAATATTCGGCATAATCTCCTGCTCCAGATGCATAAGTCACTCCTTGAAGTTCAACTTTATCATCATTATAAGAAGCTATATTAATCTCTGCAAGAACTACACCTCCTGCTGATGCCAAAATCTGAAGACCAGCCACAATAGATTGCGCTGTACTACCAATAATCCATGATGGTATTGGAGCTGTTACGCATGCACCAAAACCAACACAACCAGTTGATGATGTGGATGCCATACCAATTTCTCCTAAAGATTTTGCAAACTCATATAAAGATACTCCTGTATCAAAAATAGCGTCATATCTATCATAAAGTAAGTTTCGTTTATCAAATCTGTAATCCGCATTATTGTCAAATTCATTTTCCCTTTCCCCTTCAATTCTTCCCCATGGTCTGTCTACTTCGTCTGTATCATAAAACGTTATAAAATTGGTAGCATTACTTCTACTTCCTTCAACCTCAATCGCTAATCCATGTGTGTTAGCGTCTATAATAACCGCATGCCTATGTCTACCTGCACCACTGTCCGTTGCTCCATCACCTTTTAAATATAGGGATGTGAAATTTTGTGCTTCCATAAATATAGAACCCGTAATAAGTGTATTTTCTGTTACAGTTAAAGAAGCAGCTGTTAAATCCCCAAAGCTAGCTTCACCATTTACGGTTAAATCATTCAACGTGGTTAATCCTATGACATCGAGAGTTCCGTCTAAAGCACTAGCACCATTTACTGCTAAATCACCTGTTAGATTTGATGGACTGTTATTATTTACATTTAGTGCACCATTTAGGTTAGTTTCATCAGCAACAGTTAAATTACCGCCAAGATTGGTATCATTTATAACCTCTAAACTGCTTTTTAATTCGGTAGGTAATTCTACGACTAAATTACCTCTTAACCATGAAGAACCATGCACAGTTAAACTATCAGTAGCTTCAATTTTTCTGTGATAGGCGTAAGGTAAAAACGTTAGTCTTTCTCTACTCATTTCTATAAAATTACTACCAGCATCAAAATCAATCTCTACTTTTAAATCCTTTGGAGTACCATCCCAATTCATTTCTTTAAAATAATCATGATTACCGTCACCAATTAATAGGTTTATTCGTCCAAAGTCATCCGTATCAGTCGTTTGAATTTCCCAAAATTCTACTTGATTAAACTGATTATATATTGTAAATCGGATGGCAATTGTGGTGTTTGGCAAATAATTTCCTTCAGAATTTATTCCAGGTAATTCTAAAGCATCTGGACTAATAATTACAGCCTGATACGTCATACCATCAGTCTGAGCAAAAGCTTGTACTGTTATACACAGAAAACAAAATAAGGTTAGGATTTTTTTCATGATTTGTGATTTTAATTTGATTCGTTTCTTTTTTAAATTTTAATGAGTTTTGTGTTAAAGTGCTTTTGACCAGATACTACTTTTAAAAAGTATATACCATTTGAAACATTTTCTATTTGTAGTTCAACTTCTTGTGCTGGCAAAAAACCTTGGGAGTAGATTAGCTTAGATTGCACATCAAACATTAAAACAGAAATAGCGCTTAACATCTCATTGCTAAAGGTTATTGTTATCTGTTGATTAAAAGGATTTGGATATACTTTTGCTTTTAGATTATAATCTAACGTCTCAACTGCTTTCATTCCATTTAAAGGCTGTTGGTAGCCTTGTCTTAAAACATAACCATTACCGCTATGAGTACCAATAACACTTGCTTGTCCAATACTCTGACTCACCTTGTAAGTCCCTTTTGAAGTCACTACATTTTGGGAAGACCCACTGCTTCCTAAATTTGATCTTATAATGCGATACCCATCATTATCTTGGGCTTGAAATTCTTGCACAAAACAAAGTAGTAGCAGTATATATAGAAATGTTTTCATATGTTTTTGTAATATTTTCATTTTGTTAGTTTCACTACTATTCTCAAGTTATTAATAAATATGTTCTAAATCATAAAGATTAGTTTTATGTCTACCTTTTGTCTACCAATACTCTACACATCTAATAACTACAGTAACATCTTGGTAGGTTTATTATAAAACCTAAACCAAAATGATGTGCATTGAAGGTTAACTTTTCACTCTTCTCACCACTACTAATCAATATAGAATTGCCATAAGTGTAGCCTACAAAAATTGCCGTACTTCTTGAAATTGGATACTGCATCTCTACACCACTTCTAATAAAAAAAATATTATTATTAAATTCTTCTTCTCCAACTAGATTAAACACATCGTTATTTATGGTTTGTGTTCCTCGTATTAAAAATTCTGAAGCGACAGAAATATTAGCTAAAAATGAAAGATCTCTTAGTTCAAACAACTTTAGTCCTAAGCCAGCTTTAAGACCTAAGTAACTTAAGTCCCATTCAAAATAATTATCTATACTAGCCTCGCTTCCTATTGCACCATAACTGTTGTAAGATGCACCTAATGACAAAAACAATGTTTTTCTATTATTGATACTTTGCCTATAACCCATTTCATAATAAGATTTTGATTGAGACAACAAATTATTAAGTGGTCTTCCTTGGGAATTTTCATAGTTAAAGGACGAAATCGTTGTGCCTAAACCAAAATAGAGTTGTTGGCTAAAACATGATAAGCTAATTAATAAAACGACTACAAGAATTGCATAATTCTTTACCATGAAACCAGTTTTTGTTGAAGCAATGTAGAAAAAATAAAGACTGTTTTAGTCTAAAAATCGCTATGTCCACCTTTTGTCCACCATAAAAAAAAGAAACTTTTTAAATTATTAATGATATTTATAATACGTAGACAATCCAGATATTAAATAATTTAAAACACTGATTGTTAAGTGATTAAATACAATGCTTAAATAGTATTATCTTAGATAACCTAACCAGCACAAAACATGGAAACAAAATCGTGTACCAGAAATGTCCCAATTTCCAGATTTATTAAAAACACCAACCTTAAGGTGGACAGTTGGCTTCAGCTAATAGTTTTGTGTTTTGTTTTTGTCGTTAATATTAACACTGGGAATAGTCAAAACAAAAAGCGTGTAGATAGTTTACTTAATATTGTAAAACATCAAAAAGATACGGTTAAAGTAAATACCTATACCGAATTATTTATTGAGTATATTTCGGTAAATATAGATACAGCAAAAATCTATTTAGATTTACAAATGAACGTTGCTGAATCCATAAATAATGATGAATTCATTGCACGAACAAAAATTAACTACGGAGTTTATTTACTTAACACGTTAAAATACAAAGAAGCCATAATTGTCTTTGACGAGCTAATAAAAGATTTTGATGCATTACATAATGAACATTTTAAAAGCATCTCTCTTGTTAACAAAGGAAATGCATTACGAAATCTAGGTCTATATAAAGAAGCTTTAGAGACACACCTACAAGCCCTTAAAATTAAAGAACGCATAAGCAACGATAAAGAAAATATTGCGGTTAGTTATTGGAATATTGGAAACCTAGTAGGTGATATTGGAAACATTGAAGAATCTACTTCGTACTATATGAAATCAAAAGTATTGTTTAAAGCGTTAGGGTCTGAAGCAGATACTATAATCCTAAATCTCAATATCGCACAGAATTTAAAAGATACTTCTAAAGAGGCAGATGCCATTCCATTGTTTAAAAATGCTATTGGTTTCTTTGAAAAAACGAATTCCAGGAGTGATTTAGCGAAAGTCTACGAATATCTTGGTCTCTGCTATATGACATTAGACAGTTTAAACACGTCATTAAACTACTTTGAGAAATCCTTAGTCATAAATAGGGAGTATTCTGAAGAATCTGACACAGGCTCTAATTTAAGGCATATTGGTGAAATCTATTTAGAGAAAAAAAAGCCAATAGAAGCCATTGCGTATTTTAAAGAGTCCTTAAAAATATCTCAAAACTTAGAATCTAAACACGAAATGTCTAGAAACTATAAATCTTTAGCTGAAGCTTCAGCAAGTCTAGGGAATTATAAAACTGCTTTTAATCATTTTGTAATTCATAAGCGAATTAATGATACCATTCTCAATGCAGAAAACATTGAGCGTATGAATGAACTAGAGATTAGTTACCAAACAGAAAAAAAAGAAAAGGAAATAGCTGTACAAAAATCAGAGATTAAGTTGTTAAAAGAAAAAGAAACGGTTGCCAAAACACAGAAATTACTATTACTTATTGGCATAATTTCATCATTAGCCTTAGGAGGTTTAATACTTTATGGTGTTAGACAAAAAATGAAACGTAATAAAACAGAACGTGAGAAATTAGATAATGATTTACAATTTAAGGAAAAAGAACTTACCACACATGCCTTACATTTAGCACATAAAAATGAAGTCTTACTCGATTTAAAATCACAACTTAAACAACTTAAATCTGAAAGCCTTAATTCTAGAAGTTACCAAAAGGTAATTAACACAATAAACCTAGACATCAATAATGATAACAATTGGGAACAGTTTAAATCCTATTTTGAAGATGTACACAAAGATTTCAATGCAAAAGTGCTAAAAAACTATCCAGAGGTTAGTACAAACGATCTTCGTTTAATGTCGCTTTTAAAAATGAACTTATCGAGTAAAGAAATTGCTAACATTCTTAATATTTCAATTGAAGGAGTTAAAAAAGCACGTTACCGTTTAAGAAAGAAACTAAATCTTAATACAGAAGAATCTTTACAAGAATTAGTTATAGAATTATAAATAGTATCAAACATAAAGTATATGAATATCTTAAAAACAGCTCTTTCTAAACCTTATAATGCCATAATCTATAAATTGTTAATATCATTAATTTGTGTTTTCTTCATTGGTAGTCTCATTGGCAATAGCCAAGATCAGAAACGAGTAGATAGTATTCTTAACAGTATTCCAAAACTGCACGATACTTTAAAAATTGAATCGTACAGGCAACTGAATATGGAATATATTTTTGTAGATCCCAAAATAGCTAAACCTTATTTAGACAAAGCCATAGCCTTAGCGAAACAGCACAATATAGAAGCTCAAATAGCACAAACCACAAACGATCTTGGTGTGTATTACGCTATAATTTCGGACTTTGAAAATTCAATAAAAACAATTGATATTGCTATAGAACTTCAAAAAAAATTAAAAGACAGTTCTAGTATTGCCGATGCTTTAAATAATAAAGGCATTATTTTAAACGACTTAGGCAGGTATGACGAAGCCATTGCAGCACATATTGAAGCTCTTAAAATTAAAGAAGCCTTAAAAGCCGAATCTTGGAACATTGCCTATAGCTATTATAATATCGGAGCTGCTTATAATAGTATCGTCAACTTTGATAGATCCAACACCTATTTAGAAAAAGCTAAGACCATTTTCTCTAAACTTCCAGATTATAGAGAAGAGCTCAATGCCGTAAATAGTTTAATTGCCAATAATCTAAAACATACTAAACAATACAAAAAAGCAATTGATATATATAAGGAAGTAATTTCCGAATATAAAGCGATGAACTATAACAACGATTTGGCTGGTACATACAACAACTTGGGTCAAGTATATATGGAAACAGACAGCATCTCAAAAGCAAAAATTTTGTTCGAAAAATCTTTAGAAATCAGTAAAAATTATGAACAAAAATTTCTTGTTGGTCTAAATCTTACCGCATTAGGTAATGTAGAACTTAGCCTAAATAATAATAGAAAAGCACTACGTTATTATAAGGAAGCTTTAGCCATAGATATGGAAACACAAGCAAAAAATGATATTAAAAGTGATTATTTGAATATTTCTAAAGCGCAAGCCAAAATTGGAAACTACAAAAAGGCTTATGAAAATCATGTAAAGTTTTTTAAGCTTCATGATGAACTTTTAAGCAAAGAAAATTATGAACGAATTAATGAACTCGAAATTCAATACCAAACCGAAAAGAAAGAGAAAGAGCTCATTATTAAACAAAATAAAATTAAGTTATTAGAAGAGCGTAAACAAAAGACAGAAAACGAAAAAATATTCTTGTTAATTTCACTTATTGGTGCTTTGGCATTAGCTATTGCCATATATTATGCACAACTTCAAAAAATGAACCGTAATAAAATAGAACGCGAGAAATTAGATAATGATTTACAGTTTAAGGAAAAAGAACTCACCACACATGCCTTGCATTTAGCACATAAAAATGAAGTGCTAATAGAATTAAAATCGCAACTCAAACAACTTAAATCAGAAATCCCAAATTCTAGAAGTTATCAAAAAGCAATTAACACTATAAACTTAGACATTAATAATGATAACAATTGGCAACAGTTTAAATCCTATTTTGAAGATGTACACAAAGGTTTCAATGCAAAGGTTCTAAAAAACTATCCAGAGGTTAGTGCCAACGATCTTCGTTTAATGTCGCTTTTAAAAATGAATTTATCGAGTAAAGAAATTGCTAACATTCTTAATATTTCTAATGATGGCGTAAAAAAAGCACGTTATCGCTTACGTAAAAAACTCAACCTGACAACAGAAGATTCTTTACACGAATTAGTTACAGAACTATAAATCAAGTTATTACATCTTTAAGTCCACTTATTGTCCTATAAGATATTTAGGAGAGTCCACTTATTGTCTGCACATATCTTTCTAACTCTCAGCACTTTACACATAGGTTTGTAATGTCATTTAATTATGACAAACCAGTTTTGTGGTGCCTTGCGCTGGTATAGGCAGCAGACTACCAGTTGCAGGTCGCTACAAAAGCTAAAGTTAAATCACAAAACGCAAACATTATGAAAACAAAACAGTTCTATTTATCTACCTTGATACTATTAGCATTATTCATAATCTGAGTTTTATTAATGTTTAGCTGATTATCAAGATGTTATTCTGTTTCCTGATAAAAGTTGTCATTCCGAACGAAGAATGAGGAGGAATCTCATCAAATATAGATTTAACTACGCTGAACCTAAAGGTTTCTCGTCGCTCACATTTTACTCTGCAAAAACAACAAACAATTGATTTTTAAGTGATTATATTAATATTGATGCTTTAATTGTTAATCGAACTCAGGTTAATAAGTAACTATAAAGTTTTAACATCAATAATGGCATACAAATCAATCCTTAGACTACGCTCAGGATGACACGACTTCTCCATAAAGGTCAAAGTCTTCAGCCTCAATAACTTTTATAGTTGCAAATTCCCCCGTTTTTAAATAAGTTTCTGTGGCATCAATCCTTACCTCATTATCAACATCTGGCGAATCATATTCTGTTCTACCAACGAAATAATTTCCTTCTTTGCGATCAATAACCACTTTAAATTCCTGTCCTATTTTAGCTTGGTTGAGTTCCCAAGAGATTTGAGATTGTATTTCCATAATCTCATTTGCGCGTTCCATCTTTACCTCTTCTGGCACATCATCTTCTAGATTGAAAGCGTGTGTATTCTCTTCGTGTGAATAGGTAAAGCAACCTAAACGTTCAAAACGCATTTCTTTTACCCAATCTTTAAGCGTTTCATAATCTTCTTGTGTTTCTCCAGGATAACCAACAATAAGTGTTGTTCTTATAGTCATTTCAGGAACTTTTGCTCTAAATTCTTTTAGTAGTTTAGTAGTCTTTTCTTTTGTAGTACCACGACGCATACTTTTTAAAATAGAATCGCTAATATGTTGTAATGGTATATCTAAATAATTACAAACTTTAGGTTCGCGATTCATTATATCTAACACATCCATAGGAAAACCTGTTGGAAATGCATAATGCAAACGAATCCACTCAATACCTTCAACTTTCACCAAATGTTCTAGCAATTCAGCTAGGTTTCTTTTTTTGTATAAATCTAAACCGTAATACGTTAAATCTTGAGCAATAAGAATTAACTCCTTAACTCCATTGGCTGCTAACTTTCCAGCTTCAATTACAACCTCTTCAATTGGAGTACTTTTATGTTTTCCTCGCATTAGTGGAATTGCGCAGAAACTGCATGGTCTATCACAACCTTCCGCAATTTTGAGATAAGCGTAATTCTTAGGTGTTGTTGTTAATCGTTCTCCTATTAACTCATGCTTATAATCTGCTCCTAAAGCTTTTAATAAGCCTGGTAATTCTGTTGTACCAAAATACTGATCTACATTTGGAATTTCCTTTTGCAAATCCAGTTTATAGCGTTCACTCAAACAGCCTGTAACAAAAACTTTATCCACTTCACCATCTTCCTTTTTCTGCATGTATTCCAAAATGGTATTCACACTTTCCTCTTTGGCATTATTAATAAAACCACAAGTATTAATCACCACAACATTACCATCTTGTTCATGGACTACGTCCTTTCCGCTAGCTTTTAGCTGTCCCATTAACACTTCGCTATCGTAAACGTTTTTACTACAGCCAAGTGTGATAACGTTGATTCTATTTTTCTTAAGAGTTTTTGTACGCATGTTTTTGTAAATCAGTTGTCAAAGATACAATGTAAATTAAACCTTTAGGATATTTATAGGTCTTAAATGCAAATCTAACTTATGCAACTCATCAGAGATACACTCATATTTACATGCTTTTGGTTGGCCTTGTCATGCTCTAGTAACGACGGTTCTTCAGATAACCAGGAGCCTCAATATGAAGACTCTTACTTTCCTCCTTTAAATTCAGATACTTGGGAAACTAAATCTATTGCTCAATTAAACTGGAATGAAAATCAACTTCAACCGCTTTTAGAATTTGTAGAAGACAAAGAAACCAAAGCTTTTATTATACTTAAAAACGGAAGAATTGCTGTAGAATGGTATGGAAATGGAGCTGACGTAAATACTAATTTACAATGGAATTCTGCTGCCAAAACCTTAGTTGCCTTTACAACTGGTATTGCACAAAAGGAAGGGTTTTTAAATATAAATGATTCCTCTAAGGATTATTTAGGTAATAATTGGTCTTTAATGACTACTGAACAAGAACAAAATGTGACTATTAAACATCATCTAACCATGACTTCCGGATTAGATTATAACCTATTTAATTCTAGTTGTACAGACCAAGATTGTTTAGAATATTTAAACGAACCTGATACATTTTGGTATTATCACAATGCCTTATATACCCTTACTCATGATATAGTTGCCTCCGCTGTAGATGATACTTTTAATTCCTATTTTAACTCCAAATTGAAAAATAAAATTGGTATGCAAGGTGCATGGGTACCTATAGGTTATTTTAAATTATACTATAGCTCAGCACGAAGTATGGCAAGATTTGGTTTACTTAATTTAAATGAAGGAGTATGGAATGGAACTCCAATACTAAATGATGACGATTATTTCCAAAACATGACCAATACCTCGCAATCACTTAATCGTTCTTATGGATACTTATGGTGGCTTAATGGCAAAACTAGTTTTAGATTGCCGGAATCTACTGAAGAGTTTTCTGGTTCTATGGTGCCAAATGCACCTGCAGACATGTATGCTGGTTTAGGTAGAGATGACCAAAAAGTGTATGTAGTACCAAGTAAAGAATTAGTCGTAGTTAGAATGGGAGATAATGCTGGTGCAGAATCTCTGCTAGGGCCAAGCAGTTTTGATAACGAGTTATGGGAGAAAATTAATCTGCTTATCGACTAATTTCATACGCAGAGAAATGAAATTTCAATTATTCACTTTTTTTCCTTTTATTTGAAAATAATTTAAACTTTAATATGAAAAAAATAGTATTCATTATTGTTTTATCACTTACAGTGTTTGCCTGTACAAGTGATAGCCCAGAAGCTCCAGTCAATTTTTGTCAAAAACCAGTTGGGTTAGAAGTTTATAGCATAACAAATACCACTGTAACTTTAAATTGGCAATCTCCAGTTGAAACTTCATTATATGATTTAGAATATGGTCCACTAGGATTTACGCAAGGTAGCGGAACTACTGTTACAGTAACGGAAAGTAGTTATAATGTTAGTGATTTAAGTCCAGTAACACAATACTCATATTACGTTAATTTATTTTGTGCCGAAACTGAAAATTTTAGTGATTGGGCTGGACCTTATGAATTTACAACTCTAGATAACAATCCGCTTTGTGATGATCCTACTGATTTACAAGTGCTTGATAATAGCAGTGCCATTGGTTCTGATTATGTAAAATTAAGATGGGATAATTATGGTAACGATGGTTCTCAAATACAATATGGAGAATCAGGATTTACATTAGGAACTGGTACTATTCAATCTGAAGGTGACAATATAAATGATGGATTTGGAACAGTAGCAGGTTTGGATTCAGCTACAGAATATGATTTTTATGTAAGAAATAATTGTCTAGAAAACGGTTATAGTGCATGGTTTGGTCCTTTAACTAAAACAACAATAGAGTAGTTTTTTTGATTTTTAATCTATATTAAATACGAGTTATTAAAATTACAATTTAAAAAAAGACCTCAATTTTTTTAATGAAAAATTGAAGTCTTTTTTATTTATTTAAATTTAGCGTAACATCATTCGACTGCGCTCAGCCTGACAAATCATTATAACCCTGAAGATTGAAGAAGCGGAAAATATTCGTTTTCCTAGTCATGAGATTCCTGCGTTCGCAGGAATTCATTTAAAAAAAGAATCTACAAACTCATATTTATTAAAGACCTGTAAATCTTCAATACCTTCTCCTACTCCAATATATTTTACAGGAATTTGAAACTGATCGCTAATACCAATCACAACGCCTCCTTTTGCAGTACCATCTAATTTGGTTACTGCTAAAGACGTAACTTCTGTTGCTGCTGTAAATTGCTTGGCTTGTTCAAAAGCGTTTTGCCCTGTTGAGCCATCCAAAACTAATAACACATCGTGAGGTGAGTTATAAACTACTTTTTGCATTACGCGTTTTACTTTGGTCAGCTCGTTCATTAAATTCACTTTATTATGTAAACGACCTGCTGTATCAATTATAATAACATCTGCATTTTGGTTCACTCCAGACTCCAAAGCATCAAAAGCCACAGAAGCAGGATCAGATCCCATTTCTTGCCGTATCATTGGCACATCTACTCTATCTGCCCAAACTTGTAACTGATCTATAGCTGCTGCTCTAAACGTATCTGCCGCACCTAAAACTACGTTTAAACCTTGCTTTTTAAACTGATAGGCTAATTTACCAATAGTTGTTGTTTTACCAACTCCGTTAACACCAACAACCATAAGTACGTATGGTGTTTTTGAGCCATCAGTTTGTTTTGGTAATTCTGGAATGGTGTATTCGGTTTCTTCACCAGATTTAGTCTCAGACAGTAAGGCTGCTATTTCTTCTCTTAGTATTTTATTAAGCTCTGAAGTTCCTAAATATTTATCTTGTGATACGCGTTCTTCAATACGTGTTATTACTTTTAATGTGGTATTTACACCAACATCACTTGTTACCAATATTTCTTCAAGATTATCTAAAACGTCATCATCTACTTTAGATTTTCCGGCAACGGCTTTATTTAATTTATTGAAAAAAGAGGATTTAGATTTCTCTAAGCCTTTATCTAGGGTTTCTTTCTTTTCGGAAGAGAATATTTTTTTAAAAAAACTCATTTTGTTGTTAAGTTGTTAGGTGTTAAGATGTTTGTTGTTGCGTTAAGGATTACTCATCTATATTTATTTCACTTTTACGAAATCGTGAATACTTCGTATTTAAAGCGGCATCCTTTTTTGCCATTAAAAGCAAAAAAGATACAGCGAAAAGCCTGACTCTACGTAGCTTTTTTTTTAGCGAAGTAGAGTAACGTCCAAAGCTTAATACAACAACCTTGCCTTTAGCGATTTACTGTTAATATGGCAGATGCTTTCAAATATAGCCATAAAAAAACTGCTTTCAAATGAAAGCAGTTCAGTTAATCTATATAGAAATAAAGATTATTTTTTGTTTAAAAAGTCGTTGACAAATTCTGGTGCCATTACTGATTCTACAAACATGTAGGCTCCAGTTTTTGGTGATTTCACCATTTTTATAGCTTTTGTCAAACGTTTAGCTCCTGTCTGTAAAGACGCTACTGATTTCTTTGCCATGTTTCCTTTGGATTATTTGACATTTTCATAAAAAAGAAAATGTCGAATTATTATTTAATTTCTTTATGAACTGTCATACGCTTAAGGATAGGATTAAATTTCTTAATCTCCATACGATCTGGCGTATTCTTCTTGTTTTTTGTTGTAATATATCTTGATGTTCCTGGTTGACCAGAAGTTTTGTGCTCTGTGCACTCTAAGATAACTTGTATTCTATTTCCTCTTTTTGCCATAATATTGCCCACGAAAGTGGATATCTTTTTAAGTTATATGACTATAACCTATTATTTGTAAAATCCTTTTGCTCTAGCTTCTTTTAACATTGCATCGATACCAATTTTATTGATTGTCTTTAATGCAGATGTAGAAACTTTTAATGTTACCCACTTATCTTCTTCAGGAAGGTAAAAACGTTTTTTAATCAAGTTTGCATCAAACCTGCGTTTCGTTTTATTCATAGCGTGAGAAACATTGTTTCCAACCATCGCTTTTTTCCCAGTAAGTTCACAAACTCTTGACATTGTTTTCTTTCTTTAGGTCTATAATTATTTTTCTGCTAATTCTTAAAGTTTTATTTGTTTTTAAAGGAAAACCTTGATAACAATTACAATAAGAATTTAAAATCCGAACATGGATATTTTAAACAGGGTGCAAATTTAATAAAACTTTACGTTTCAACAAACATAAAACTCTACTTTTTTTTATGAATGTTTTCTATTTCTTTCTGAAGCATTTCAAAAGCTTTATTTGTGGCTCTTACAATTACTTTTTCACGATGATTTCCAAAGTTAAAGACTTTTGAATACACCTTATCTTTTGAAGCAATGGCTATCCAAACGGTTCCTACTTCTGCGTCAGAATCTCCTTTTGTTGGTCCTGCGTTGCCTGTAGTACTAATTGCATAATCACTATTAAATAGTGTTCTTACATTTTTTGCCATAGCTTCGGCTACTTTTTTACTTACAACGGAATGCTTTTCAATATCTTTTTCTGAAACCTTTAGAATATTAACTTTAGATTCTGTAGCATAAGTTACTACACTTCCTTTAAAATAGGCTGATGCTCCTGTATTTGCTGTAAATGCCTGTGCAATTCGTCCGCCTGTGCAACTTTCTGCAATGGCTAAAGTTTTTTCGATTTTAGTAAGCCGCTTACCAATTATTGCCTCAATAGATTCGTCTTCTTCATAACCAACAAAAACATCTTCAATCTGTGGTAAGAGCAAGTTAACTTGTTTTTGTATTTCATTTTCAAGTTTAGTTTTATCTTCTGATTTTCCAGATAAACGTAAACGTACACGGCCTAAACTTGGTAAATAGGCTAATTTTATAAAATAGGGCAAATTATTTTCCCAGGTTTCAATGCGCTCTGCCAAAGAACTTTCTCCAAGACCATAAGTTAATATAGTTTTGTGTTCTATATAAGGAAACTTGAATTGTTCTATTAACTGCGGAATAACTTGCTCTGCAATTAAAGCCTTCATTTCATAAGGCACTCCTGGAAGCGAGACAAATACTTTTCCGTTTTTCTCTAGCCACATTCCTGGTGCAGTTCCATTATTATTCATAAGCACTTTTGCCTTAAAAGGCACTAATGCTTGTTGTTTATTTATGTCTAAAAGCGGAACATTATATCTTGACAAAATGTGTTCTACATTAGCTAAAACAGCTTTGTCCTGGACTAAAGTATCATTAAAGTATTCGCAAATAGTGTGTTTGGTAATATCGTCTTTGGTTGGTCCTAATCCACCAGTAATTATAATGATATTTGCATTTTCTTCAGCTTCTTTTATAGCTTTTAGAATGTGAGCTTTATCATCTTGGATAGAAGTAATCTGATATATTGAAATTCCGGCTTTATTGAATTCCTTTCCAATAAATGCCGAATTTGTATCTACAATCTGGCCAATGAGAATTTCATCTCCAATAGTGATGATTTCTGCTAACATTTATAGTCCGAAATCAGCTTTAATTTCATTAACAGCATTATCTACAGCAGTTAACAAAGTTATTAATTGTTGATCTACATTCTTGTCTGTTTGCTCGTACTTTCCCCAATCTTGTACTTCGATAAGTGAATCTAAAACGCCAAGTTCAAATAAATCTATGGTAGGTTTCATTTTATGAGCAGCTTGATAAACTTCTTTATAATCTCTTGCAGGTACTGCTGTTCTTAAACGTTCTGCATCTTCTGGTACTTCTTCTAAAAATGCGGCTGCTAATGCTGCGACGAAATCTTCGTCGTTATCTGCCATTTCGCGTACGCGATGTAATTGATAATGTTGTGACATTTATTTAATTTTTATTGAAAACATTTCCTCGCTTTCAAGATATCCTATTAGTCTATCTTCTGCAAAAACCTTACCAACTCCTGCTGGTGTGCCTGTAAATATAATGTCTCCAATTTTTAAAGTGAAATATTTTGACACATATTCTATAAGTTCATCAATTTTCCATAACATTAATTCAGTGTTTCCTGTTTGAACTAACTCATCGTTCTTTTTTAAACTGAAATTGATGTTGTTTATATTCTGAAATTTAGTTTTTGGCAACCAATTACCAATTACAGCAGCACCATCAAAGGCTTTGGCTTTTTCCCAAGGTAATCCTTTTGCTTTTAATTGCGCTTGAAGATCACGTGCTGTAAAGTCAACTCCGAGTCCTATTTCATCAAAATACTTATGTGCAAATTTCTTATCTATATGCTTACCTACTTTATTGATTTTCACTAAAACTTCAACTTCATGATGTACATCATCTGAAAAATCTGGAATAAAGAATGGTTGTTTTTTTAACAAAATGGCTGTATCTGGTTTTAAAAACACCACAGGATCTGTTGGCTTTTCGTTTTCTAGCTCTTTTATGTGGTCTGTGTAGTTACGACCTATGCAGATGAGTTTCATTTAAAAAAGATAATAGAATCTAGACCGCTTCGCTTTTAGAAACAAAACACTTGTCGAATTACTTCAGTCTATATTCTTGATTTTTGACTCTCTATTTTAGCTTATTATTAAACTGACGTAACTTAATTGCTGTCAGAACCTTCTTTGTATATAATGGAAAATCTGCATTAAGTAGCCAACCAAAATAACCTGGTTCTTTTTCCAAAACATCCACTACTCGTTTCCCCTTATGTTTTCCGAAAGAAAAACACTCTTCCCCTTCTTTATTAAAGATTATGAAACCTGCAAAATCTGCGAATTTTTTACGTGAACTAAATTCTGCTAAAAACTGAGTATCGTTTTCTAAATCTTCATAGCGATCTAATTGTGCCTTTAAAACCTCATAAGTGGCTTTTGTATCTGCTTCTGCACTATGAGCATTCTCTAAACTTTTATCACAATAAAATTTGTAGGCAGCACTTAATGTTCGCTGTTCCATTTTATGAAAAATGGTTTGCACATCTATGGATTGACTATTCTTCATATCAAAATCTACATCTGCTCGTAACAGTTCTTCTACCAATAGCGGAATATCAAAACGATTAGAATTAAATCCTCCTAAATCAGAATCCTTAATCATATTATGAATTTCCTTAGATAATTCCTTAAACGTTGGCTTGTCTGCAACATCTGCATCTGAAATGCCGTGAATAGCAGTTACCTCTGCAGGAATTGGCATTTCAGGATTTACAACCCATGTTTTAGTTTCTTCTTTTCCGTCTGGATAAACTTTAAGAATTGAAATTTCTACGATTCTGTCTTTTGAAATATTGATTCCCGTAGTTTCTAAGTCGAAAAAACAGATGGGTTTATTAAGATTAAGCTGCATTTGATAACGTTTTAATGGTCAAAGATAAATAGAATAAGTATAGCTCTAAATAATCACAATTACAATTTATAAAAAAACAATTTTTATCTCACTTATTAAGCATTTATAAAATCAATAATTTTTATACATATTTGTAGTCTAAAGAATACAAATCATAATTATTTATGTATTTTATCGGTATAATTTGTCGTTTAATGGGGTTTTTTGTAATTTCGCGATATAATTTATAACAAAAAACAAAGCCTCTTTATTTAGTCAACGCTTAAAATAATAAAAAATGAAATTAATTACTCAATATTTAATCTTAAGTTTAATCCTATTTCTGCCAATTAATGTTTTAGCACAAGACACTGATAACGATAATATTGTAGACAGTATTGATATTGATGATGATAATGATGGTGTTTTAGACATTACAGAATCACCAAACTGCTATTATGCTTTAGATGAACAACCAACCTCAGGAGATAGAACAGCGATGCCAGGATTTACCGTATCTACAGAGCTAAATACTTATAATGCCAACCCAATAAACGAATCTATAGATGGTGTTTACACTTCCGCAAGCAATACCCGTTTTATAAATGCTCAAAATGTTTCTGGAAAAACAATCTATTTAATAGAATTCCCTAATCCCTTAAAAGTAAATACTATTAGTTTTAAGTACTCCACAACTAATGGTTTTTTTAACAACGCAACAATAGTATTACAAGCCAGTAACAACCTGCTTACTTGGACAGACCTCAATAGCCCAAGTATCTACACACTCAACCCAAATCCAGATGAAGATGGTTTTAGTGTTACACAAAATGCTGCAAAGTATAAATACTACCGCTTACGTGGAGTATCTGGAACAACTTACGTTCATGGATATGGCGAATTACAAATTACCCTATCCGATTACAAACCGCATGATTACCCTAAAAATAGCTGTAGCGATGATAAAGATGGTGACAACATTAACAATCACCTCGACCTAGATAGTGACAATGATGGCTGTAGCGACAGTATTGAAGCTGGTAATACTCTTTTTTTTAACAATAATATTACAACGTACAATTCTGGAACAGACTCTAACAATAACGGCTTATTAGATCAATTTGAAGATGGAGTTTCTGGCAATACCAACTACACATCAACCTATAGTTATTACGCATTAAACAACCTATTTAACAGCTGTACTGATAGCGACAATGATGGTATTGAAGATCTTGCAGATATTGATGCTGATAATGATGGTGTTTTAGACATTATAGAATCACCTAACTGCTATTATGCTATAGATGAACAACCAACCTTAGGAGATAGAACAGCGATGCCAGGATTTACTGTATCTACAGACCTAGACACTTATACCAACAACCCAATAAACGAATCTATAGATGGCATATATACCTCTGCAAGCAATACCCGTTTTATAAATGCTCAAAATGTTTCTGGAAGAACAATCTATTTAATAGAATTCCTTAATCCCTTAAAAGTAAATACTATTAGTTTTAAGTACTCCACAACTCATGGTTTTTTTAACAACGCAACAATAGTATTACAAGCCAGTAATAACAAACTTACTTGGACAGACCTCAATAGCCCAAGTATCTACACACTCAACCCAAATCCAGATGAAGATAATTTTAGTGTTACACAAAATGCTGCAAAGTATAAATACTACCGCTTACATGGAGTATCTGGAACAACTTACGTTCATGGATATGGCGAATTACAAATTACCCTATCCGATTACAAACCGCATGATTACCCTAAAAATAACTGTAATGATGATGATGATGATGATGGCGACAATATTAACAATCACCTCGACCTAGATAGTGATAATGATGGCTGTAGTGACAGTATTGAAGCTGGTAACACTCCTTTTTCTAACAATAATATTACAACGTACAATTCTGGAACAGACTCTAACAATAACGGTTTATTAGATCAATTTGAAGATGGAGTTTCAGGCAATACCAACTACACATCAACCTATAACTATTACGCATTAAACAACCAATTTAACAACTGTATTGATAGCGACAATGATGGCATTGAAGATCTTGCAGATATTGATGCTGATAATGATGGTGTTTTAGACATTATAGAATCGCCTAACTGCTATTATGCTATAGGTGAACAACCAATCTCAGGAGATAGAACAGCGATGCCAGGATTTACTGTATCTACAGACCTAATCACTTATACCAACAACCCAATAAACGAATCTATAGATGGCATATATACCTCTGCAAGCAATACCCGGTTTATTCACGCTCAAGATGTTTCTGAAAGAACAATCTATTTAATAGAATTCCCTAACCCCTTAAAAGTAAACACTATTACTTTTAAGTATGTCACAACTTACGGCTTTTTTAACAACGCAACAATAGTATTACAAGCCAGTAATAACAAACTTAC
>Ga0209633_10000236_pt1 | contig 66353 bp, 46 predicted proteins | sample Cruoilmetagenom1_FD_187290 | JGI IMG/M metagenome (GOLD analysis project Ga0209633, IMG submission 187290) | Oil polluted marine microbial communities from Coal Oil Point, Santa Barbara, California, USA - Sample 1 (SPAdes) (version 2) | ecosystem: Environmental > Aquatic > Marine > Oil seeps ... | reverse complement strand
GAGTTTTCCATGCAGTAAGTGTTAAAAACTCTACCTTATTATAATGGCCCCTTTTTTGCACTCTCTTACCTATCTCTAAAATCTTATCATCTTCTTGATAAGCATACCTATTAGCATAAAAAATTATTTTATTTTGAGGAAAATTTAATTTCATAAACAGTCCATTATCTAAACAATTAATTTTCGTTCTATCAAGTCCCATCTGTTTTTATACTTACTGATGTCCCATCCGCCAAATGATTTACGAGGTGGTAGTGCAATTACCCTTACAGAATTATCTTTGTGTTTTTGCCCTTTTATTCCAGGAGTAGTTAGCCAAGTTTTATGCATTTGTTTTACATTTTTTGACATATCTTTTGAGGGGATTATATAATATTCAAAATCTGCAATTTGGTTTTTGTTAGGTATGCCCCCTAAAATCCAGAAAAAATTATCTCCAAAATATTTTTCTGCTTTCCTACCTACACTACAAGTCTTACCGCCGGGAACAAATGTTTTAACTTGTACATGAACAAACTTTGTACCTTCAATATTGCTACATAGAATATCAGTGTTAGGAGTATTACCTAATGTGACAACTGCTGAGTAGCCACGTCTGCATAATTCACCAGCAATAAAAAACTGGCTTGCATTTCCTCTTGTACTTTTTTCTTTAGCCATTAACATCCCACATATTAAATCTGGATTATCTATAAGCCCTTAATCCATTCGTCAACATTAAAATTTTGTGCTATTTCCTTTAAGAAATTATTGAAAGGAAACTGCTTGTTCATGTCCTTTAAATATGTTGCTAGTTGTTTTGCTCTCTGTTGTTCATTTCCACCACTTTCAAATATTTGCGTTACATTATCATGGTACGATTTGAATACTTTCCAACCCCTATTGATTTCATCTTTGGCAAGGTCTTCTAAATTAAGTCTTTTCACAAGACTAAAAAAATAATCTGGATCGGATAATTCTAAAGTTCGTTTAAGAATTCCTTTGTTTATTTGGAAATAATAAGTTGATTGATGAAATTTTGTAATTTTTGTTGAAAGTGGTTTTCTATCAGTATCAACAGGATAAACAACCAACGATGCTGCAATAAAAAAGCCAATAAATGTTAGTGTCCAACTATTTTTATGATTTGGGTCATAAAGGTTTATTAGTCCAATATCTTTGAGATCGTTAAAAGCAAATCTAAGATTTGTTTTACATCTTGTAGAACCACTGCCGGTAAATTCAATATCTTCCCAGTTAAAACTTTGATCCTTTATTCTATTGACAAATAAGTCAATTATTTGGTAAAGTGTAAAGTGCTCTGTATGGATCTCATTATTTTTTAGGAATAAAAATATAAGTAACCAATACTGGTAGTCATTTTGTCTAAAAAAATCATTAAATGTACGACGTTCATTTTTGAACAGTGAGTCTTGTTCTCTTTTTCTGTGAAAACTTTTAACAACTGAGGAGGAATTAATTGTTGGATTTAAATATGGTAAGTTTAGCTTCTCTTTTACTTTTGTTAAGTCAGTTTCTATTAAATATAGTGACTTTAGTACATCTCTCAGGGATTTTTGATTTTCTTCTGAAGAATCATATACAGATTTTTCTAATCCGTTGACCTTTTCTTTTAAGTTAGTCCAGTCGATACTAAAAAATAAGTCCATGCTTTTTCCTCATAATCTTCATTTATATCAATAAAAGGATTTATTCCAATTTCTTAATCAGTTTGAATTATATTTGACTGCCTCCTTAACAAGGTTTTCGAAATCTTTAACCTTTTCAAAAGCCCCAAGTAATTCAAGTTCAAAAATCGGATTATCATTAGCATGTGCTCCTTCATTAAGTATTCTTGATCGAATTTCTTGTAAAATTTTTGAGAAATAGATTAATTTTTTTTTGAGTTCTTCGTTTCTTTCAAAATTTTGATGGTATTGAATAATATAATCAAAAACAGAATTTTTTAGTATGTTAGTGTCGTTATATTCTTTCCGCTTCTCATTTGATATATCTGGAGGTAATTCAAGGCTTTTATTTTTTAATTCTTCAAATAACTCTAAGTTTAGCTGCTTTTTATAAAAAACCTTTTCAAATTGTTTTTTTTGCTTTTGACCCCACTCTTTTTCTATTGAGCCTAATCCTCTTTCTAAAGTTTCAAGAGTTTTAAATCTGAATAGTTCATTTAAACCAGGATCAAAATAGAGCTTTATTATTTGCTCAACTTTTTTTCTTAAGTAAAGCGCACACAATTCGTAATTCTTTTCCTTTATGATACTAATGGAACCGTTTGTATTCTTACTTTTTCCATCTAAGTAATCTTTTGCTAAGGTAATAAAGTCTTCATTCTCTAGAATTATCGGATTTTTATAGTCCACATTATTTATGATTGGATAAGTGTTATTTTCAAAAAATTCATAATTTTTCCATTTGCGCTTATCAAAAGCTAGATTACATTTTAAAATTTCGAATAATCCTTTATCATGGGTGAAAAATATTATTTGATAATCCTTAAACGAATCGGAATTTTTCAAAAATTCAATGAACCTCATTCGAAAATCCATATCGAGACTAATAAGCAAATCATCTAAAACTAGTAATTTTAATACATCGTCACCCGTTCCTTTGAATTTGTTGTCAAACATAGCGAGACGGATAGCTAATGCTAAGGCTGTAAGACGTGCCTCATTAAGAAAAACATGTGGCTTAGGAATTTCTATACCATTAGTTTTTAATTTGATATTGAGTTCAGGTTTATTCCATAACCAAATATAAATGGGATCAGTATCCAAGGGAATTTTGTATTCAAGTTCTACATCAAGATTTTCTTCAGGTAAAAACTGATTGATAATTTCATTAATTCGATCTTTTAGACTACTATATAAAGAAATGAATGCTTGATTAAATTCACTAATTTTCATTTGAACATTTACATACTCCTTGGAAAGTTTATTATATTTTTTTACTCTTTCTTGTTCCTTCCCAGATTCATCCGTGTTAACAGTTGTTTCATTCGATAATGCTATAAACTCATCTTTTAACTCTCTCAACCAGATATCAAGCGTTTTACCACTCTCATCATCTCTCCAATATGGGAAAATTTCTTTCTCAAACAGAGGCCAAATGTTTGCATTTTGAGAATTGCGAAAGTAGTAAAATCTAAATAGTTGGCGGTGACTTATAAAATCACTTGCAAAATCTGATAGATTTATATCTTGATGTGTGCTTGGAAATGCACCATCTTCTGGTACATCTTTTAATTGATATTTATTAATACTATCATTTTTTTTAATATCCAATTCAATTAGGTATGGCAATTGTGAGTGGTCAGCATAAATATTTAACAGGCTCTCTTCTCCATTTGATTGGTTAGTCGGGATAAAATATTTATTAAAATCTTTTTCAGGAATACTGCTTTGGAAAAACACATGAAGTGCATAGTGCAATGAACTTTTACCACTGCCATTATTACCAAATACAAGAAGATTCTTTTCTTCAACTTCAAATATTTCTTTTTCTTTAAATGCTTTAAAGTTTTGTACCGAAATCCTCTGTATTCGCATTTCTTTCCTTTGATATAATTTGATTAATTATTTTTATTTCATCTACCGCAATATTCTGCTTAATGATACGATTTCGAATTTCATTATTGGATGACTTCAGTTTTTTATAGAAGCTTTCTATCATGATCAGTTTCGCTGATCGATCATCTAGTACTGATAGGTCTGGCATATATTTTTGTACAAAGTTTAAAACATTCGCATTAGCTGCTTTTATTGGTTCTTCAAAGTATAGTTCAAATACCATTGCATCGATTAAATCTTCAAACACTCGCACTGATATATTACTCACATTATTCTCAGTACTATTATTAATTTCTAATACTATATTCACAATATTTATAAAGATTTTTTTTTGATCATTTGAAATTTGAGGAATTGGAATGCTGTCAAAATATTTGCCGAACCATTTAATACCATCTTTTCCCCAGATTACAGAACCCAACAGGAAATAGAAAAATACTACTTTTGAGTTAAGAATTGAACATAAATATTCTAAATTATCTCCTACTGCAAATGAAGTTGAGTCTAAAGAATATTCTTTTTGCTCACTTATAGCAAAGGCATTAATATTCGACAATCTTGTCCAAATCAATTTCCTTTCATCAAAGAAAGGATAAAATGCTGTGTTATCTTGAATCTCAAACCATTTATATGATCCTTTTTTTCTACCAACTCCTGGTTCAAGTTCTTTTCTATATGGAAGAAGATATTTTTTTATTGCGGGATATTTATCTATATCAATTCCTCGTCTTGTAAAGATTATCCAATTATCTTCCCATTGAATAGTGAATCGCTTTATATCCCTGCCACGTAAAAGCTTTTTAATAATTGTCTTTGAACTAGGATGTTCTTCACAAAGTTTTTCCTTTAATTTAGTATTTATAACAAAAACACTATTTGCCCCAGTTGTAATCCCTCTTTTAATATTAATTCCTTTCCACTTATCGAAGGAAATTCCACGACTTTCAATTTTTTGCTTTAAACTCTGAATGCTATGATCTTCAAAACTCCATTGTTTATGACCATAAAAACTTCTATTAACTTTATTACCATTTAATAATATTTTCTCTAAAAGTAATTCTCCCTTGACTTCGTTAACAAAAATATCTTTAACATTTGGTTTTTCATTTTCTAATACCGACACTAAGCTACCAACGTTGGCGCTTTCAAAAACATTTATTTCATTGAAGTTTATTAACTGAAGAATATTGGATTTAGAAAGATATTTTCTAAGCCCTAAGCCGTAGTTTGCGAAACAAAATCTGTTAGATGAAATATATGATAGAATCCCCTTCAATCTTAAAAGGTTAATCCCTTTCTCAAAAAACAAACAGTAAATGTCTGCTCCTCCTGAATATGTTTCATAATTTTGTTTTTGCAATTCTTGTTTAATCTTATCATCTAATTTTTGAATTTGATAGTACGGTGGATTACCAATTATTATATCAAAACCTAATTTTATATTAAACATCCATTCCGGATCAAAAAAATTGGCAAATATATTTTGATCATAAGGATTCCAGCTTGCCATCATTTTAGTTTCTCTAGGGTTAAAACCATCTTTCTCTAATAAATTAGCTAATTGATTTCTTAATAATTTATCTTTTTCCCTATATTTTTTTTTGGTAATCGGTGTTCTTGCACTAAAGTGTCTTTCTCTCACTTCCCTTAGTTCCAATTCTTTAGTATCAATAACTTCATTTCTTAAACTTAATTGAGAGGGTTTTTCTATTCCAATTAAAGTGTCAGCAGCAACAAATTTAGTCTCAAGATTTGGTAGAGCTCTGATTCCTAAATTTTTTAGATTTCTGTTTACCTTTTGGTCAACAATGAGAGAAATAAAGAAACGAAGTTTTGCTATCTGCACAGCAATTGGCTGAATATCAACACCATAGATACAATTTTCGATTAAATACAATTTTCTGCCGTAATCATCAAAATTATCTTTAAATGTTTTTTCAACTTCTCCAATAAGATTCTCATGGAGTGTACTGTCAGGTATTTCATAAATCTTATTTATTTGCCTCTGTTTCCACCTTTCATTATCAGGATCAAGTTTTGCGAGGATAAAAACCATCTTATGCAATATCCCCATGGGAAAAGCGCCTGAACCACATGCAGGATCAAGGATTTTACAATGATCAATTCCTTCAATAATTATATCAATATCAGAATCATTAAAATGATGGTCCTCCTCCGTATAGCTAAATAATTGCCGAAGATCAAATTCTAGGTTCTCATGTGGTGGTGTTGAGCTATTATCTTTGAATTTATTTAGGAGAAAATGGAGTAGTGATTCCTCTACTATATAATCAACTATTTCACGTGGTGTGTAGAATGAACCTGTTAATTTTCTTGCTGTAGTTTTCGTTTCTTCATTATAACTCGCAAGCAAATTCTCAAATACTTTCCCAAGAAGTTCGGGGTCAAGAGCAATTTCTTCTTCTACAGGAGTATTTTCATTAATAGTAAACTTATACTTATTTAAAATCTGAATTAGCCCTCTAACATAATACTTTTTCCCAGTCGTATCATAAATTTGGTTCAATTCCTCAAAATTCTGCTCTTCACTAAAGAATAAATAATCTGGAACTTTTAAGCGTTCCTCATTATCAAGCTTATTAGAGAAACAATCAATTCTAATTTCATTGGGTTCACCTACGTTTGAATCAAGGTTTTCAAATAATCCGCCATTAAGAAAAGGAATATTTTGGAATATTTTTAATGCAGCATCTTTATCCTGGAAGAATCTTTCATATCTGTAAAATTCTTGAACCCCATATTGTCGTTTTACAAAGCTCCTGCTATTAGGGTTATCTTTATTCATTTCCGAATTCAGTGTCGCAAAAAAGAGATTTTGCAAAATAGCTTTGTAATAAGTGCTATTATTTTTATCGTTATAAATAAGAATATCATCTAACTTTTTTTTGTTAAATAACTCAGCTGGGATTAAGTCGTTCTTCTCTTTTAAAAACCATACAAAAATTATTCTCGTTAATAACCTTATAACATTTACAGAATTTCTTTTTTCTCTATTTTTTTCAACATCGTCTGGAAATTCAACATTTTCTATAGCCCAGAAATACCAATTTGCAAGTTCTTTATAGAATCTTTTATTTAGTTCAGAACTATCGAGAGTTTTTTGCCACGCATTGTGCAGCTCAACAAAATTACGAAACTCAAAATTCGATTGGAGTACTGAGAAGTTTAAATCTTGTAATATTTCAATATGTGCCCGATGAGGATAAATTAGGTTTATATCCTTTATTAATGTAACCTTTTCTAATACATCCTTGCTTGCATCTTTTTTATGTAACCGTCTTTTAATAACTGATAGTGTAACCTTTTCCCCATATTTGAAAAGTAGCATTACCGGCATTGGGAATACTTTATTAATTTCCCTTGTTATGCCAGATAATTCTGTCCTAGTGTAACTGTTCTTTTTTAATTCTATCGCGAAAAATAGATAGGCTTCAATAATTGTATTATCGATTTTACTTGTATCAAACAAGAATGCTTGCCTGGACATTTCTGCTTGAGTAAGCTGGAATATTAGTTCTACTTTACACCATTCACTTACCCTTGCTTTTTCTTCTCTAAACCCAAAGGATTCTACAAAAAACAATTCTTTAAAGTAATTATAATTGTTTTTCTCAAACCTATTCTGCCTTGAAGTATTATACCCAAGTATGTTAAAGAGATTTATCGTATTTTCGAATAAATCTCCATCTTTAAATTTTTTAATACCTGAATTAATTTGCTCTTTTATATCATTGCTCATAATATCACTTTATTATTAACCATGTAATTAGTTCAAAGTTGTCTGATTCAGTAGCTTGTTTAGTTTTGGGAATTAAAACAGCACCACGTCCAGATTGTAATTTAGATTTTACCCTTTTGCTAAATATTGTTTTAATTTCTTCAATAGCTTTTTCAAGAAGCAAATTATATTTATTCATATCAAAACCTTGATTTGTTTCTTGATTGAACAAATCACATAGTTTATCGTAAGGTTGCTTTTTGCCTTGGCTCAAAAGCCTAAAAATGTCAAGAATTTGTTTAACATGCGTATAGTTGAAACGAACTGTGCCATCATTTCTAATATAGACAAGGAAATATGGTTGTAGCGGATTTACTTCTTCGTTTCCGACTGTGTCTCCTTTTTGACGAAGGCAATAGATAACACCTGGTTTAATTATTTGGTTTACCGGGTTTTCAATTAATGAGAGTTGTTCTTTTTCTTCGTTGTTGGGAGATGGAACAACAGCATACAATCCTAGCGGGGATTCTTCAAGTTTCTTCTTGTTTTCTTCAATATAGTTTGAGAGTTCGATGCGAAAATCATCAAGTGTGAATTCACTGAGAGATATATTATCATCAAGTTCCTCTAAATCAAGTACTTCTTTCTTCAGTCGTTTAAGTTGTTTGTTTCTATACTTCATGTCATCTTCTATGAGATCTTTGAGCTGATCTGGGTCTAGAATATTTTCTTCGCCAGTAGCAGTAATATCAACCAATGCCATTCTTGCCTCAACACGATCCTTTAAGTTGATGTAATTATTTAAATCATCTGTTGGCCAAAAATTTACCAGTTGCACTTTATCGTTAATACTACCTATACGATCTATACGTCCAAATCGCTGAATGATACGCACAGGATTCCAATGAATATCATAATTAACAAGAAAATCACAATCCTGAAGATTTTGTCCTTCAGAGATACAGTCAGTAGCAATAAGAATATCAATTTCTTCGTCTTGCGGCATAGATCTTATTTTTGCTCTGTTTTTTGATATTGGTGAAAAGTTGGTGAGTATATTATTAAAATCTGAATTGTTTTTAAAACCTTTAGGTTTATAAGTTGTTTGATTCTCTTTACTACCACCAGCGACAACAGCAATATTAATATTAAATTCCTTTTTACACCAATCTTTGAGTGAGTCGAATAAGTAATAGGCAGTATCAGCAAATGCTGTAAATACAACTACTTTTTTGTTCTCGTTATTCAATGGATTATTTATTTTTGCAGAAATTATCTCTTTAAGAACTTTTAATTTTTCATCGCGTTCTACAGTAACACTTGATGCAGTACTATATAGCATTTTTAATTGCTCTTTGTCCTCGTTTAGATCTGTGAGCCATTTTTCTATATCAATATGAGCAAGCTCAAATTTTAATTTCTTACCAACTTGCCAATTTTCATTCACTTCTGTTAGATCTTCATCTTCTTTGTCTTCTGGAATGAACAAGTCAGGTTCAATAGATAGTTCTCCCAAGTGATTTTCGTGATAATCAGTTATTTTATCAATAATTGTATCAATCTTTGAGATGGTTCTATCCATAGATATTTCAAAGGACTTTATCGAACTTTCAATTCTCTTTAAGAAATTGACTCTCATCATACCAATAAGAAAATATTCTCGTGTTGTTTGGGTGAATGCTGTTCCCTCAGTTTTAGATAAATCTTCATAGTGTTTTTGATATTCTTTTTTAACATATGCTGAAGGATTAAAGAGAGAGAGACGATATTTTGCAATCTCTTTATTTAGTTTGTCATAAGATGGAAATTTTTTAAGTAAATCAATGTTTGGAGCCTTTGATATTACAGGAAGTCGATCTGGAAACTTACCTATAGCTGTCGTATCATAATAATTGATAATATGTTTACGTGACCGGGCAATTGTAATTTCATCAAGTAATTTAAAAAATGAAGAATCTATCCTTTCTAAAAGATCTTTAATAGATCGCTTCGCATTCCTTTTGGGATCTGCCCAGCGACTAAAATTATTTTGAGCGTTTTTAAGAGTTTGAGCTATGTTTTTAATATTAGTTTTTTCATAGAGAGCTGCATCATTACCACCAGTTATAATATGTATCTGATTTCTCAGGTCTTTTAGATTATTATTTACTGGAGTTGCAGAGAGCAAAAGCACTTTTGTATTTATACCAGCGTTTATTATTTCACTCATTAATCTTTCATAACGACTTTTTCTAATTATATTCCCATCTTCATCTTTCTTCCCTCTGGAATTATTTCTGAAGTTGTGAGATTCGTCAATTACTATAAGATCATAATTTCCCCAATTTATCGTTGAAAGATCTATATCCCCTGATTTGCCTTGTTCTCTACTTAGATCAGTATGGTTAAGTACATCGTACCTAAAACGGTCTTGAATAAATGGATTTAATTCATCATTAAGCCTGTAAATCGTCCAGTTTTCTCTTAATTTTTTAGGGGCAAGGACAAGGACATTTTTATTTAGTAGTTCAAAATATTTTATAACAGCAAGTGCTTCAAATGTTTTACCAAGACCTACACTATCGGCAACTATACATCCATTATGATTCAGGATTTTATTTATAGCACCCTTTACACCATCTTTTTGAAAATCGTATAACATGTTCCAAATCTTAGATTCAAAGAATCCAATATTTTCCTTGAGTAAACCACCCTTGCCCTGGTCTTCTAAATATTTTTGAAAGATATGGTATAAGGTTTTGAAGTAAATAAATTCAGGCTCGTTTTCTGCATATAGTTGTTCAATATATTTCAGAACATCATCCTTTACATCTTCGACTAATCCACTAGTATCATTCCATATTTCATTAAACCATGTGAGCAAATCTTTTCGATCACGATCACTATCAACCTCCATATTCAATTCAATATTTGGACTTCCTCCTAATCCAAGACCATTCACTGTAAAGTTGGAACTACCTAAAATTGCTTTTTCTACACCATTACTATTCTTTATGTGATACATTTTACCATGCAAGAAATTTGGTTTTACCATAGATTTGATATTAACCTTTTCTCTTATCCACTCTGCACATTCTTTAGCCACTGCTTTTTGTGAAAGCCTGCTTTCTAAAGGTATTACAAGTTTATCATCAACTATTTTGAAATCTTTCTTTTTTTCACTATTAGGATTAACTGATTTTATAAAGGTTGGTTCACCAAATAGAAAATTTAAAGATTCGATGTTATTAAATTCATTTTTTAATTTACTATGAGCATAAATTGTAAAATATGCAGATACTATTGAAAGATTAGCATTTGCTGAAACATTGTCTTTTAAAAATTTCCCAACACTACCTCGTTTGTGATTATCTCTAAGAGAAGAAAATATTGTGGCTGACTTCGTTTCTTGCATTTTCTTTTACCTTTGATATTTTTTCAATATTAAAATTACTTAATAATATCTTTTAGTTTATTTAATATTTCTACCATTGCTAAAGTATCCAGCTTGCAGTACTCCAACAAGCTCTTTCTTGTTTCTTCTATTTTAAACATATCACCTTCTTCTAAGAGTTGCCCAAAGGCAACAGAAGCAGAGCCACCATCCGCAATATTTAATCCGGAGTAACTTAACTCTGGAACCAATGCAGGCAAGACTTTCTTGATAGAGTATGATCCGTGCATTTCCGGCGTGTAATACCATTTCTTTTGGAAAGGGATCATTAAGTCAACAACGCGCTCAATTATAGAATAAACACCTCTTTCATATTTAGCAAAATCTCCAGCAATTTCTTTCAGTCTAGTTATCTCAAATGCTTTATTAAAAACAATAATTTGTCCTTTTGATTTTGTATCCTTTATTAGGTTTTCGATAAATGATATTCTTGGATCACTATCTGTCTCTGCAAGAAATTCTTTATGTTCTAGTTCGCTTCTCTTACTTTTCTGGTAATGCAAGCTATACTGAAAAACAATTTGCTGATATGGTTTAGAGTTGTTATACAAAGGTACAGCTGGTTGAAAACTCTCAAAGTCTAAAAAGTATAATGGGTGAGTAAACTCACTTAAAAATTCTTTAATAGCTTCTTTATCTAGGATTTCTTCACCACTTTTATGACAATCAACTTGTATCTGTTCTCGATTAGGCAAAACATAATCATCTGGGATATCTTCAATCTTAACAATACCAGAATCATAAAGATCAAACTTTTTATCCAAGTGCTTCCAGCTAATATCAAAAACAGAGTAGTCCGGAATGTGTCTCCAACAATGACCAATAAAACTGCAAGAGTAAGGATCATTACAGTGTAAGCCAATATCTATTTGTGGAATACTTCCGTGCGAAATAACGCCCTTTAGTCTTTCAACTTCTTCATCTACCCATAATTGTTTATCAACAGCATCTGGAAGCAATGATTCAATTCTAAATAGCTTTTGCAAATCCAAATCACCGAATCTTATATATTCATTATTAATGTGAATGATTGAAATATCTTCAATATCTAATCCGTTATTACTTATAACATAATACTGAACTGAAACATCAATGATATTCGTCTCTGAAATTGAAGTAGAACTTTTAACTTCATATACTTTCCACCTACTTCCATTTTTAACAAGTATATCAGCATAAATGAGGACATCATTATAAATGAATGCAGCTTCATAAATTATTTCTGCACCCTCTTCAATTTGTTCTCTTGTGAATTCAATTGCTTTGGCATAAGCTCTAGGACTAGATGGACTGGCATCAACGCCATTAGCAAATAACGTTTGAGCAAGAGCACCAACTTTATGACCTCTGTTAAATACAGATTGCTGCATATCAGAGATCTTATCTTGCCAATTGTAATGGTGTTTGTAAAGGTATAGGTGTTTATCGCACTGTAGGCCCTTTAGGAAGGTAGACTTGGAGAGTATTGCTTTTTGTGACATTATTTGAGTAATTCCGATTAACCAAAAAATAATTACCCCTAACCCTTGTTATCCCCACTTAACTAAGATAACTTGATCTTTAATATAATTAAATAATTATTTAATTTAAATTGGCTTAACTTTTATTAACAAATGAGATGCGCTCCATGGGACTTACATATTTTAATACTAATAATTGGGTTGATATTTCAAGAGAAGAAAGACTCTATTGTGCTCATCTTTATTTTCGAATCAAAGGTAAGGAATTATATTTTGTTAATTGGCTAAATAAAAATAATGCGATGAATCTACCGACTAACTGCAAGTGGGAAATTGGTTATGAAGTTTGTTTTTATAGAGATTACCTAAAAAATGTTGAGAATAAATCAATTAGAGTAGTAAATAGAAAATTTAAGGACAATCCTTATTCAGAGAAAAGAACTTTTGATTTATGTTTATTTTCTGAAGATGCGATTGTGATTATTGAAGCTAAAGTAAAAGAACATTTTGGGCAAGCTCAACTTGATGATACAAAGGCTGATGAACTGTTAATACCCAGAGTTTTGGGAAGAGATATTGAAGTGATAAACCTATTACTTGCTCAATCAAAATATATTAAGAGTAAGAATTTCTTGAAGAGTAAAAAGAATAGAGAAGCTTTTCCTTTTCGTATTTCATGGAAAGAGATGAATGAACTCTATTCAAAAGATATTTTTGGACATGCTGATGAATTAAGTTAGCAAGTTTGTCCTTCAATTGTCCTTCAGTTTAAAGTTTTTGACAAGCAAGAAACGGCTATAACCTATTGTAATACATGGCGTTACGGCGACACTTGGTTTATATTTAAGACACCATTTTTATACCTCTTAATCAACAGATCGTCGGGCAAACCCGCCAGGGTGCACCAAAAACCTTTATAATGGCCTATTTTTTTTTAGATTATAATTATTACTTTGCTAAAAAGAAGATTCATTTTTATCAATTTCACCGTTAGCTATGGTTAAATTAAAATTTTGTTCTGATTCATCTAATAAATTAATATTACATTTCCCTCCATCAATGGTTTATTGTACTTGTATATTATTAATATCTGATTCTTTACCAATTCCTTTAACTAAGAACTTTGATCATTTATTTCATTTTACGTGATAAATGTAAACTATAATTTACATTTTCAATTTTTTGTAAAAGATTTTACAATCGTTTTTCTAATTAAATAAGAAATCCGATCAATTAGTTCATTTCATAATAAATGTATATGTGGTTTCTATTTTTCTCACTTCTAGTAAATCATTTCTTAAGAAATTTCACACAACGAATAATTATTCATGATTACGTATAAAATCATAGTTTTTAGTTAAAAATATTTTACCATTCTAAATTATTTGATGGCAAAATATTTGCTTATACTCCGTGGTAGCTCCATCAAACCAGCCAAGATTACATCTTTTAGAAGTTGAATATGAATCTGATTTATTAACAAATAGATGAGGAATAGAATGAAACGATATCTTTACTTATCGTTATTGCCGGAAGCCCTAATTGCTTCAATGCTTCCCCCCGAGGAGTTCGGTAACTATTTAGCTGTGGGGACTAAAAAAAGAACTAGGGGACAAGCTATCTTTTTTGAAGTTGATCCGGATTTTAAATGCGATTGGTTAAATTTACAAGACCTGGAAACATTATGTCATCCGCATAAAGATGGATCACCAAAACGCTCAAAGTATTTTTCAATTTATAGAGTTCTTGAGCATGTGCCGTTAAATAAGCTAAAAAAACTATATTTAACAACCGATGATGGCAGAGTGCTCGGACTTGAACCGGCCGAATATACACCTTCTCTTGATCCGAAATTAAGATTGTATCAGCAATTAACTCCGGTAAACCCAAGAGTTGCAAGCAGCTTAAATCCTAGAGAATTTGTTGATTTTATTACTAACGGAGAAAACCCGGTTTCAGTACCAAAAATTGTATTTGTGGAACTTGAACTAAACGGTCTGGCAAGTGATCCGGTAAATGGCTCCGTTGAAAATCTGCCTTATGCAAATATTGAACATCTTAGAGATTGTTTAACCGAGTTAAAAATTTCCAAGAAAAAACTTACTAAAACAGTTATCCGTTTTATGCAAGGAGATTTACTTTATAGAACAATTAAAAACGGATTTTTTGTCGGTAACAAAGACCATTTTCTGTTTTACAAGTTCCCTTCAAAAGAACAATTGGAGAATGAGTTATACCCATGGTGGCGCTCGGCACTTGTTGTCGGATTTCGTTAGCAGGTTATAAATTTTATATAGTAAAAATATTTGGAGATAAACATGTTAAATGAATTATTTTGGATAATACCGGTCTGCTCTGCAACTGCTCTTGGTTTTGCTTGGTACTTTTTTAAACAGGTGATGAAAGAGAGTGAAGGTAATGATCAGATGAAAAAAATTGCTGCTTATGTAAGAGATGGTGCTATGGCTTACTTAAGACAGCAATATAAAATTGTAAGCATATTTTTTGTAGTTATAACAATCATTTTTTCTATTATGGCATATGTGCTTAAAGTACAGAATCCATGGGTTCCGTTTGCTTTTATTACAGGCGGGTTCTTTTCCGGGCTAGCTGGTTTTTTTGGAATGAAAACAGCTACCTATGCTTCGGCCAGAACAGCAAATGCGGCAGAAAAATCACTAAATGCAGGATTAAAAATTGCTTTTCGCAGTGGCTCGGTAATGGGTTTGGTTGTAGTCGGCTTGGGATTGTTTGATATTTCCGTATGGTTTTACGTTTTAAATTATTTTTATCCGGCATCAATAACCGATGGTCATAATTTAGTAATAATAACCACAACGATGCTTACCTTTGGAATGGGAGCTTCTGCCCAAGCTCTTTTTGCAAGAGTTGGCGGCGGTATATTTACAAAAGCTGCTGACGTTGGCGGAGACCTTGTTGGTAAGGTAGAAGCCGGAATTCCGGAGGATGATCCAAGAAATCCCGCTACAATTGCAGATAATGTTGGCGATAATGTTGGTGATGTTGCCGGAATGGGAGCTGATCTTTATGAATCATATTGCGGCTCAATACTGGCAACTGCAGCACTGGGAGCCTCGGCATTTTATTCTGCACCGGTTATGCAATTTAAAGCTGTTATTGCCCCAATGTTAATTGCGGCAGTAGGTATTATACTTTCAATCATTGGAATTTTTCTTGTCAGAACTAAAGAAAACGCTACCCAAAAGGAATTACTTCATTCATTGGGAAAAGGAATAAATATAAGCTCCATCTTAATTGTTATTATGTCTTTTGTAATTGTAAATATCCTAGAACTTGAAAATGCAATTGGCATTTGGGCTGCAATTGTCACCGGCTTAGTAACAGGTATCATAATTGGAAAAGCAACTGAGTATTATACCTCATCATCCTATAAGCCTACACAGCATATTGCGGAAAGTTCAAAAACCGGACCGGCAACCGTAATAATTTCAGGTTTAGGAATCGGTATGATCTCAACCGCAATCCCGGTACTGGCTGTTGTTGTTGGTATTGTGCTTTCTTTTCTTTTTGCTTCAGGTTTTGATCTAAATAATATTGGAATGGGGCTTTATGGAATAGGAATAGCAGCTGTAGGTATGCTTTCTACATTGGGTATAACTCTCGCAACAGATGCTTACGGACCTATTGCCGATAATGCCGGTGGAAATGCCGAAATGAGCGGATTAGGAGATTATGTAAGAAACAGAACAGATGCCTTAGATTCATTAGGAAACACAACGGCGGCAACCGGTAAGGGATTTGCAATCGGATCGGCAGCACTAACGGCACTCGCTTTGTTAGCCTCATACATAGAAGAATTAAAAATCGGATTAATAAGAATCGGTACCGATGTAATGAACTTGGGAAATGGTGTTGAAGTAAAGACCGCCACTGCAACTTTAACGGATTTTATGACATATTATGAAGTACATTTAATGAATCCTAAAGTTTTAATAGGAGTTTTTGTGGGGTCAATGATGGCATTTGTCTTTTGCGGATTAACTATGCAAGCCGTCGGACGCGCTGCTCAAAAAATGGTTGATGAAGTCAGAAGACAATTTAGAGAAATTAAGGGAATACTTGAAGGAAAAGCAGAACCTGACTACGCAAGGTGCGTAGAAATTTCAACTAAAGGCGCACAGGTGGAAATGATTCTTCCTTCAATATTAGCAATACTTATCCCAATTATAATGGGAATTATTTTCGGGGTAGCCGGTGTTATGGGATTATTAGTTGGTGCACTCGGAGCCGGTTTCGTTTTAGCAGTGTTTATGGCTAACTCCGGCGGCGCTTGGGATAATGCCAAGAAATATGTTGAAGAAGGTCATTTAGGCGGAAAAGGTTCAGCCAGCCATAAAGCCACGGTAATTGGTGATACCGTAGGTGATCCATTTAAAGATACATCCGGCCCTAGTTTAAATATCCTTATTAAATTAATGAGTATGGTAGCAATTGTTATGAGTGGACTAACTGTTACATTTAGTTTGTTTTAATGTTCGTTCAATTATTATTACTTCCTAGCCAATATTAATTTTGTTGGTTAGGAAGTATTTTATTTGCTAATTTTGTTACTATCAAAACTTAAACAATTTGATATTTTAACAATCATAAATTACGGTGTAATACGTGGTTTTCTAAAATTCGTACATTGTATTCATTTATTTGTTTCTTACCCATTTCATAACATTCGCCGGGGGTCTATGGTTTAATAATTCATTAGCCATGAATTGCATATATGGATCAATATGATTGAAAAAATGTTTATACCCGGCACATAAGTAGTTTAAACCATCTTCTCCATCGGGTGTTTTTATAAATCTGTGTTTTGGGCATTCACCATTACAAGCAAATAAAAAATCGCAGTTTCTACAATAAGCAGGCAGCTTCATCTTTTTTTCTATGCCGAATTTCGTCTGTTTTCCCGAATTAACCATAGTTTGAAGTAAATCAGTCATAATATTTCCTAACTTATTCTCCGGGTACACATAGTGATCACATGAATATAAATCGCCGTTGTGTTCAAGAGCCATAGCTCCTCCACATGTATCTCTGAATACACAAAGGCTGGCCTTTTCCCCAATCCATGTTTCTAAGCTTATGTCAAATATCTGAACATAATACTTTCCAACATCATACCTCACCCATTCATCAAAAATAGCAGAAAGAAATTTTCCAAATTGTATTGATTCTACAGACCAATCTGTTACTTTAGCCTCCTTCTCATAATTTGGAGAGACCAGGTTTATTTCATTATCAGATATTTTAGTCGTAATTCTTTCAACAATTGGAATAAACTGCATAAATCCACTTCCAATTTCTTTTAAGAAATTATATACTTCTGAGGGTTTATAAGAATTATCTTTTTGCACACAAGACAAAGTATTAAAATCAACTTGATATTTTTTAAGTATTTCAACTCCTTGCATGACTTTCTCAAAAGATTCCTGACCTCCCTTGAATACTCTGTACTTATCATGAATTTCTTGGGGACCATCTATAGAAATACCAATTAAAAATTTATTTTCTGAAAAAAATTTTCCCCAATCATTGTCTAGTAAAACGCCGTTTGTTTGAAATGAATTATGAATTACTTTACCATTAGCATATTTTTCTTGTAAATGAATTATCTTCCTAAAATAGTCAACACCAAGTAGAGTTGGTTCACCTCCCTGCCAAGCAAAAGTAATTTCATCAACTTTTTGAATTTGGATATATTGTCTAATATATGTTTCTAGTACTTGATCGTTCATTTTCCATTCAGTATTACCAGGATAAAGCTTTTCCTTTTCTAGATAGAAACAGTAAGTACAATCGAGATTACAAAGAGAACCAGTCGGTTTTATCATTACATGAAATGCATTAGAATTCAACATCAATTTTACCCTTATCCACTCTCAATTTTTTAATTTAAGAAATCACTCTTTCCAATTTCTTTATATTATTAATCAATTGAGCAGGTTTTATTAAATAAACTCTTTCTGAGATCGATGAAATATTAATTATTGCGGTATTTTTTATTTTGCTGATTAAGGAAATAAAAGTGTTTGTGATTTACCAGCCCATATAACTACAAATTATATACAGCTATTATTATTTATTATCTCCCCATCCAGCCGCCATCTACTGTAACAACGCTGCCATTAAGATAATTTGAAGCATCTGAGCTAAGAAAAACTACCGTACCCATTAAGTCTTCCGGTGTTCCCCATCTCCCCTGGGGAATTCGATCTAGAATTGCTTTATTACGAACTTCATCTTCTCTTAGAGCTTTTGTATTGTCGGTTGCTATGTAACCTGGAGCAATTGCGTTAACAGTTACCCCTTTTGATGCCCACTCATTAGCAAAAGACATTGTTAATTGTTTTATCCCCCCTTTTGATGCAGCATAACCCGGAACGGTAATTCCACCCTGGAAAGAAAGAAGTGAGGCGATAAACACAATTTTACCATAACCTCTCTCAACCATGTCTTTGCCAAATTCTTTTGTAAGTATAAATTGAGAAGATAAATTTATTTCAATAACTTTATCCCAATACTCATCCGGATGTTCAGCAATCGGTTTTCTTAAAATTGTTCCTGCATTATTTATAAGAATATCAACTTTTTCAAAATCGGATTTTACTTTCTTTACAAATTCATAAAGTGAATTTCTATCTGAGAAATCGGAACAGTAAGATTTGAATTTTCTCCCGGTTTCTTTAATCATATTTTCTGTAGAATGAAAATCACATTCATAGGATACACCAATAATATCTGCACCGGCTTCTGCTAGAGCCTTTGCGTACATTTGTCCAATACCTCTATTCGAACCGGTTACCAATGCAACTTTCCCATTCAACTTAAATTTATCTAATACCATTTTTCACCTGACGTTTATTTTAATTTTTCCGTTGGAATCCAATCCATATCATCGAATTCTTGGTTTTCTCCGCCCATTGCCCATATGAATGAATAATTCTGTGTCCCGGCTCCGGCATGCATAGACCAGCTAGTCGATAAAACCGCCTGTTTGTCTCTAACAATGACATGCCTCGTTTCTTCAGCTTCGCCCAACATATGTACTACTATTGAATCCTTCCGTAATCCAAAGTACATATATACTTCCGAACGTCTTTGATGCGTATGAGCAGGCATAGTATTCCAAACACTTCCTTCCTCTAACATAGTCAAGCCCATAACAAGCTGGCATGTATCGACTTTACCCGGCAATATATATTTATGAATTGTTCGCTTATTGGAGTCTTTAACACTTCCCAAATTAACTGATTCGGCATTTTCAAGTTTAACTTGTTTGGTGGGATATTCTGTGTGAGCAGGATAACTTACAAAATAGAACATTGCCGGTTTTTTTGAGTTGGTACTCTGGAATGAAATATTTTTCGACCCGCGCCCTATATAAATAGCATCAATATTATTCATTGAATACTTTTTCTTATCGATGGTAATGGTACCTTTCCCGCCAATGTTGATAATTCCTATTTCCCTTCTTTGAGCAAAATAGTCGGCAGCCATTTCTTTTTTTGATGCCGTCAATTTTAACGCTTTTCCTACAGGAACAGCAGAACCGGTAATTGATCTATCAATTTCCGAATAAACCATTGGAATTTTATTTTTAACAAACAGATTTTCAATCAAAAAACTTTTTCTCAATTCTTTAGTAGAAAATTTCTTAAAACCTTCTTTATCCGGCGAATATCTAACTTCCATTTAAATTCTCCTAAAATTTTAGTAAACAAAAAAACTTTGATCAAAATCAAAAAAACTTGGGTCAAACTCAAAAAATCGAATTTAATTTAAATTCATTCTTTCGAAAATCCTAATTTATATCAATAAGTATTGGGTTATTTAGTTTGATGATTTCATCGTCAATATATTTAACAAATTCGCTTCGATTTTTTACTCCATTTAGCTCTTGCTCCCATGCTGCTGCAAAATAATACTTAACATTTCCATTAACAGGTTTTAGACTAACAAAATAATTTAGTTCATCTTCTCCTTGTTTTATGAGAACATCTTTATTGTAAAAAAGAACTATTCCTAAATTGTCTTCTGCTAAAGATTGTTTTCCGTACATAGCTATGTACTGCCAGCCTTCCTTCTTATCTGATTTGATTAATTCAACACCTTCGTGCTTTGCTAATCCGGTTGTAATATTTGAAGCATTATCGGAAATATCTAATTTTACATGAGTCAACCTGCTTCCAGCTGAGATTGATAGTCTTGAAATTAGATCAAACTCGTCTCCGGCAACTTCCCATCCATTATATGTAGTTTTGACTTCCGAAACCAGTGGGCCATTTGAAGGTATCTCACAAATTACTTGGTCTGCTTTTGAAATTTTTTCAATTTTTTTATCACTCATCATTCCAATTGATCCGATTCCCAAACTACTGCCAACTTTAAAGACGTCCATTCCCCAATTTTGCATTTCATGATAAGAATCGTTTTGGGCAACAACATCTTTCACACCAACTTTATGGAGGACCAAATCATTTACTTTTTTCCCAAATATATCATTGGTGTTTCTCCAATCGAGATAAAACCGATAACCGACTTTTTCCGATTCCCAACCCGGACCTTCGTATTTAAACATTGCATCATGGTCAGTATGAACTTTAGGAACAGTCACCTTCGAAAAATTCTGAAACTGATCTGCAATAAATTTTTTATCCTTGTAAACAGCATCTAATTTCATTGCAAGCTCTGCATAGGTTCTAGGTATATATTCTTTTTTTAATATACCATCATCAAAATATTTTACTGAAAATACTTTTGCTTCATTTGCTTTAAAATCAGTTACAAATAATATAAATGTCTTTGAACCATCCTTGAAAACTTGGCTAGAAATTTCTTTTTCATTCTGATAAACAATAAAAGCGTCTTCATTAAATTTGTGGCGAACAACTTTAATTTCGCTAAGGTCAATTGCCACTAATTCATCAATCCGAGAAATATCGGTAGAATTTTTAACTTCAATTTTAAATTCACCGTAAAGTTTGGTAACAGCATTTTCTTGTGCTTTAATTGTTGCCAAGAGAAAAACAAGGAATAACGTTATTGCAAATACTTTTTTCATTCTTCTATCCTTTAATTAACTTGCATATTTTTATCTTATGATTTTGTCTTCATACTTCTTAAAAATAGTTTTAGAATTTTTAATAATCTGCTATATTTTTATAATAAAAAAATTATCACTATTACTTTTATTTAAAGTAAAGCCTGAATATCTCTTTTACTGCTTGTCAATACCAAAATTGAAAATTTTTCAGTACAAATCTAAAATTAGTTATTACTTAGATCAATACTAACTTTTATATACTCATAATAGAATTAATAACTAGTGAATGTACTTTTCAATAGTGGATTTCCATAGTAAGTAACCCTGTCCATTTAAATGTAGTCCGTCAAATGTACACTCTTCTTTTAACTTGCCCTGTTCATTTACAAAAAATGAAAACAAATCAATATAAACCAGGTTAAATTTTTCAGCCAATAGTTTTATCTTTCTATTTAGTTCCAAAATTAATTCACCTTTATTCGTATGATTTTTAAAGTAATCAAAATTATCATTTACCGGTAGAACGCTTTGGACATAAATTTTGGTATTTGGGCTATCTTTCAGAATATTTTCTAAAATTCTTTTATAATTCTGCAGAACCGAATCAACGCTCAATCCGTACGAAAGATCGTTCACGCCTATCATCAAAAATATTTTTAACGGTTTTGATTCAGTTATCTCATCAAGTCTAAAAAGTATACCTTCGGTTACATCTCCGCTAATTCCCCTATTTTTTATTCGAAGGTCATTAAAAAGTTCTGCCCACTTACCGCCGGCAGTTATGCTGTTGCCAACAAATAGTATTTCATCATTTGTATTTGGAAGTGCTTCATATACACTTTTTTTTATATAATAATGCCGCTTAAACTTGGGCTTATCTATTTGAGCCGATTGCGCCTGTATAAATGTGCAAACACAAATAAAGTATAGTAAAAATACAAATTTTTCTTTTATAAGTTTGTTTAGGGCAACCATTCCTTACCCTTAATAATAATATTCTTAGTAATAACATTATCTGCAAATTTTATTTCACTTTCATTAGTCGTATTTTTTATTTCAAAATTTTTCAAATAAACTCTTTTAATATGCTCAGATTCCACACCGACTATTTTGAATGCAGTGCCCTTAATATTTTCGCATAAAACATCAGTTACAAAAAAGTCATTAAATTTCGTCGGGAAATTATTTCCGCGGTAACCATGATAATCCATTCTGAAAATAAACAATTCTCCTTCACAAGTACCGACACGAATATTTTTTATATAAATATTTTCAACCTGCCCGCCGCGATCGAGATTACATTTGAAATTTATAGCTCTTATTACCTTTGGAATATCATTATCATAAACAAATATATTTTTAACTCCGCCTGACATCTCAGATCCGATGCAAAACCCGTTAACAGCAGAAGTTAAATTATTATTCCTAATTATAATATTTTCTGCCGGCAATCTATTCCATGCATCTTGGTCACGTCCTGCTTTAATCGCAATTGCATCATCGTTCGTATTTATCACACAATTTTCAATCAATACATCAGTGCAGGAATCCGGATCAATACCATCATCATTTGTTTCTCCTTTTTGAATATTCAGTCCACGCACAATTACATTTTTACAAAATACCGGATGAACATTCCAGAACGGAGAATTTAAAATCGTAAAATCTTCAAAAAGGACATTCTCACATTCAATAAACTCAATACTTGTCGGACGAAAATAGTGATCTTTCCCATCACCATGCCCATCATCTTTACCGTCATCATCTAAATCTAAAAAACCATTTCCAAATACTCTTGTTTCAACGGGAGTAAGATCATTACCAAATTGCCTCAGTACCTTTTTATCTTCCTTTTGATTTTTGCCGTCATTATCCCGTTTCCACTTGTACCAGCCAAGTTGAGTCTGACCATCAATTGTTCCTTTTCCCGTTACTGCAATATTTTTTTGTTTGTGAGCATAAATAAGTGGGGAATAATTATAACATAACGTTCCTTCCCACCGGACAAGAACCAATGGTGTGTAATCTACCGGGTCCACACCAAATTTTAATACCGCATCTTCTGCCAAATGTAGATTAACATTACTTAGTAAATGAATTGGGCCATTCGAAATATATTCCCCCCCTGGAATAAGCACTTTACCGCCGCCGCTTTCATTACAATCTTTTATCGCTTTATTAACTGCATTTACAAAGGCCTTTCTGCCATTTTTTTTCGAAATATATTTTTTTACATTAAATACTTTATCAGGAAACTCGGGGGCCTTTATCCTCGCTAATATTGTATCAACTCGCTTCCATGCCTCCTGATTTAATTGCTCAGCATTCTTTTCAAAATCACTTTGGGCACAACCATTCAAAAAAACAAATAATCCAATTAGAAAAAATATGTGCAATCCTTTCATCTTCAAATTTCCTTAGTTTAATTTATTAGCTTCCATTTCTTTTTCATCAGGAATTAACCCCAATCCCGGTTCCTGGGGAATGTACAAATAACCATCTTCATAATGGAAATAGTTTTTAAAGAGATGAGAAAGATTCAGACTTTCTCGTTTCCCGCCGTATTCCTGAAATCTAGCAGCATTAAAAGTAGAACCTAAAAACTGTAGATTCGCTGCTGTTGCAAGTGTTGGTCTTGCATTATGGGTCATAATTTGTTTGTCAAACGCATGAGCAATTCCGGCTACTTTTTTACATTCAGTAATTCCACCACATTTAATTACATCGGCATTCACATAATCAACATTGCCTTCAACAATCAGATCACGCATGTCCCATTTATTATATTCATGTTCTCCGGCAGATACAGGAATATCCAATGCATCAACCACCTGCCTTAATTCATCATAAGTTTGAAACGTTACCGGTTCTTCAATTAGTTCTACATTCAAATATTCGTGCAATTTTTTTGCTACCATTATTGCTTTAGCTGCTATATAGCCATTATTAAAATCAACATAAATTTTGATGTCGTCTCCAACAGCTTTTCTTACAGCTTTTATTACATCGAAAGTAGTATCAGGATCAGGATTCAAACCCAACTGTCTAATTTGCATACGTGGTTTAATTGCCTTGTAACCTTTTTCAACAAAGCCCGCACCTATTTTTGCCATTTCCTCCGGTGAAAGATACCTACCATCTTTGTTCCTTCCGTAACTTCCATAAACTTGAATTTTCTTCCGGTTAGCTCCGCCTAATAATTTATGAACGGGCATTCCTAATAGCTTTCCCTTTAAATCCCAAAGAGCATTGTCGATACCAGCTATAGTTCCGCTTAAAATTCCCGATCTGCCTAGATCTTCCTCGGAGTAGTACATTTTATTCCAGAGATACTCTGAATTAAAAGGATCCTCCCCAATCAGATACTTGGCCATTTCCTTATCAATAACAGTTGGAGAAATTTTACGGCTTGCACCATCACATTCACCCCATCCGGATATTCCCTCACTACATTCTATTTTCACGAAAGTTGCGGCTTTGAATTGATAGGGCACTACTTTAGTTATAGTAACACCTGACTTATCGATTGAACTAAAATCTTTTGAAAATATTTTGATGGGATTATTAGCTATAAATAACCCGGCAGTAGTCAATGTAGATGTCCTTAAAAAATCTTTTCTTTTCATTGATACTCCAAATTGCTTTTATTGGCAATAGCTTTTAGCTCTTTACTACCTTCTTTAAAAGGGATTTCCCATTCGAAATTTCTCACTAACTTTTTTCAGTTAAAATGAGTCCAACTTCATCGTAATTCGAAAATCTTTTTTGCATTACTAAATAATAGTTTATCCAAATCACTTTGATTGAAACCTATTTTTTCCGCCAGAAATTTTTCCGATTCAATCATTGTAATTGCTGATCCTGCAAGATTCTCTTTACCAATCTCTTTTACTATCTTATCTTCTCCAACTCTTACTTTTATATGTGAAACAGAATAAACACCTGGCGGAGCTGATGCAGCGGCCATAGCATCTGTAACAATTATGCTACGATTTATATCTGCAAATTTTAAATAATTTTTTAACACGAATTCCGGCAGGTGAATTCCATCTGCTATGAAACAAATGAATAATTTATCAGCAAGTGAAAACACACGATTAATTATATTATCATGTCGGGGCAGTATGCTCGGAGAACCATTGCCAAGATGTGTAAACATTTTAAGTCCATTATCAATGCAGCCAAACAACTGATCTAGTGAAGCATTAGTATGCCCTGCAGATACAACAATATTATTTTTTGTCAAATATTTTGTTAATTCGAATCCAGCATCAACTTCAGGCGCAAGGGTAAATAATTTTATCATTCCCCCACCGCATTCAGTCATTTCTTTGACTTTATCTAAGTTCCCTGGTACTATATGTTGCTCAGGATGTGCACCACGATATCCCTTTTCAGGATTTAAAAACGGTCCTTCAATATGAATTCCCTGAATAATAGATTTTATAAATTTACTTTTTTCAATGATTGAAGCAAGATTTCTAATCTTAAAATTCATATCATTAAAATCATCAGTTATTATGGTTGCAAATATTCCTTCAACATTATCATCAACTAACTTCTCACAAGCAAAATGTAATTGTTCAGGAGTTAACTTTTTTGAATTGAAATCCACCCCGGCATAACCATTAACCTGGAGATCGAAATACCTAGGTTGTTTTTTCTCAATCATCTGATTCCGAATTTTTAATTAGAGAAGCACTACCCCTATCTAAAAACAAAGAACAATCTTTATGGCTTTTCAATATTGAAGCAGGAATCATAGGTGATATTTCCTCGGTTAATGTTCGTTTAACTGCCTCAGCTTTTCTTTCATCCGGTACTGTACAAATTATTGATCTGGATTTTATAATTTGTTTTACCGACATACTGATTGCTTTACCAGGTACACTTTCAAAATCGGGGAACTACCCTTCGTTTAACTGTTGAAGACGGCACTTTTCATCAAGGTCCACAATAATGTAGGGTTCTTCAACCTCAAAGTTTGCAGGAGGATCATTAAATGCTAAATGCCCGTTTTCCCCTATACCTATAAAGGCAACATCAATTTGATGATTTTTTATAAGTTCATTTAATCTTTCGCATTCCGTTTTCGGATCATTTTCACCACTAATGAAATTGAAATCCTTAACTTCGACTTTTTCAACAAATCTTTCTTTAAGATATTTTCTGAAAGAGGCAGGATGGTTTTCTGATAAACCAATGTATTCATCCAAATGAAAGCAGGTAACTTTTGACCAATCAATTTTTTCTTCTACAAGATGTGCAAGCATTTCAAATTGCGAGGCTCCGGTAGCTAAAATTATATTAGCCAAACCATTTTGTTCTATCGCATCATGGATTTTTTTTGCACCAGCTAAAGCCGCCGATTTACCAAGTTCATCTTTACTATTTTTAATAATTATTTTCAATATTACTCCTACTCTTTTATATTTACTTTTACTGTATAAACTGAAGGTGTTCCTGATTTATCCGTACTAAATAAAACGTACTTTCTATCAGGACTAAAATGCGGATGTGGGTGAGAGGGTTGACCTATCCAACTCGACTCATGCCTAAATAGTTTTTGCTCTTTTAAAACTTTATCTCTTTCAAATTCCCACATTGTCAAAACCATTCCATCATTTTGATCTGCAACCCAATGACGATTGTCTTTAAATATTTGTGAATGAGCAGGACCGACAGGTACTTCGAACATAAAATTATCACTTCCATCCGGAAGGCATGAACCTAAGAATTGACGCTTACGATTTTCCCCGAATTTATATCGAGCTGAATAACCAATTCTGCTGCCGTCATAAGTCCAAAACTCGTGAGTCCTATGCAGACCAAATTCTTGCGGACCAACTGGGCCGCCATCCAAACCGTCAACATTTATCCACCAAATCCTATTCGGTATATATCCAACTATTCCAGAACCTCCGGCTCTCCATTGATGCTGCCAGGTATAAATTATTTTATTTGGGTCTACAGGGTTTGCTTGCAGATGATTAATCGACATCCCAAAATCAGGTGAAATTTGTTTTGTTTTCTTCGTTGCTATTTCATACCGCATAATTGCAAATGGTCCGGTACTATTGTTATCGCTCCAACCAGGGTTTTTATTAACCGCATAAATAATATACTTTGCATCGCAGGTAACTGTAAATGATTTTAGTTCAAATCCTTCGAAAGAAAATATAGCTTTATTTTTAAATGTTTTGGTATTTAGCTCATAAACATTTGTTCCATAATCATAATAAAGCTTATTTAATTTTTCTAAATGCCAGGTATGCTTAACCTCTCCTTTGTGATCTGTTAACTGAAGCATTGATCCGTCATTTAGATTTAGTTTGAATAGGTTAACTCCCCCGGCACGGTTGGAATAAATTATACAAGTAGTATCATCAATAAAAGATTCAATGTTAAAATACAGGTGCCAGTTTTTATATTTATCTGTTGTCCACTTTGTAATTTCGTAACCGAATTCAGGGTCAATCCATGCTGTCATCTCGGAAGACCATTCTTTGCCAACGAATGATTCAACTTTTTCTTTGGCACACCCATTGATTAATATCAACACAACAACTAAAACAAATATATCTTTGAGATATTTCACTAGAATTCCTCGACACGAAAATTAATCAGTTCATTAGCTGGTAATTTAAAACCTACTCGTTCCCCTGCATTTTTAAATCTGAATTTTTGTTTTGATAAAATCTTACCGCTTGAATTACTAATAATCAAATTATACTCTCCCTGTTTTAACAGCCAAAAACGAGCTGTTAACTTATATTCTTTTTCAGCATGAGAAAATAATTGTACAGACAAACTTTTTTGACTTAAATCATCTACTAGAGCAGTAAAATCTCTATCGGCGTTTTCCCATGTGACGGCATAATATGGAGAACTCGCCTCGGGAGTTCCATCTCCTGTAAGCATTGCTTTAAGCGTATACGCCCCATGAGTTCTTACACGATCTGTATGAAGTACTAATGATGTTCGCAACGGAGTATTGTACCTCACATCCTCCAGAGTATTTTCAAGATTTTGTTCAAGGTAGGTAATATCACTTGTTAATCTAAATTTTGTATAATCGTTGCCGTATTTTTTTAGAAGATCGTCATATTGCATATTTCCAGTAAAAACTTTCCATTTTTCGATAACATTCCAAAAACCATAGTTTTTTATTATCTGTTTAACAACCCAACCTTCACTCCCCTTTTTGTATTTTTCGTTTTTTATATCAGGATGCTGCTTAGTAAAATCATTTATCATCTTCATTGTAAGATCAAAAGGCCGCAAAAGATTTTCATCACCGGTAAGTGTGTAAGTAAACATTATGTTATCAAGAATTTTTGATCCTACTGAATGATGCCAATCAAAATAACTCCAATAAGTTTTAGCTTCGTACCAGTTTAGTTCATCACCATTGAAAGCTTCGTCATATCCGCGCACTGAAGATGGAAGAATTCCTTTCGGCTTTCCTTTCGCGGTGTTCATTGCCACGCTTACCCATGCTAGCGACCATTCATGGAGAAGTTTTATAAATTGCTTATCACGAGTAGCCCAAGCAAGATAACGTAATGGTTTTACAGCCCTGGCATTATAATCGACATCAATATTTCTTGGTGGTGTTTCATCAACTTCTGTAGAACTGTACCAAGCAGATTTGAAAAACCTATGTCCGTTATCATTTACAGAAGTCCACAAGTTTTCAAAATATTCTGCAGTGTAGTAAAGCCTATTAAAATATGTTGAATCATCATCAATCAAAATAAGTTCCGGTGTAGAATCAGAAATAAATTCGGCTGCATGTTCAACATCTAATACTCTCTTAGAATATCCTTCATAAATTTTAGGACTTTCCCATACAGCGTCAGCTAATTTTCGCCAACCTCTAATGGCGGTCTTATTTCCCGTAAGTAAAAAAGAGGACCACCATCTTAGTAACTCAACATCGTCGCCAATTTTACCACCAAACTCACCATTCGCAGCCTGTCTTTCGTTTACCCACCAATCAATCTCGCCGCTTAATCTTTTATATAATTCTCTTTGAAGTACTGACCATTTCGGTGCATTTTCCGAAACAATCATATTATCATACGGATCGAGAAGATCAACTCGTTCTCCATTAAGCATCGAGAGGGTTGGATCTTCCGGGTATAGCATGTATAATTTTGCCAGATCGCTTTTCGCAGCCTCATCTCTAGCACTGCCACCGCTTTCAAGATGGAAATCATAAAATATTTTACCTCGATACCATAAAGCTTTTTCTCTCAATGGGTATTCTCTAGAATCAAAATTTTCAATTAGGCTTTCACATAAAGTGATTGCTTGTTTCAACCGATCGAAAATAGAAAGTTTAGTGATCTGTCTCGCCCATTCCCAACCCATCATTTCCGAGATTCTTTCTCCTTCTCTTAAAATATTAATTTGCTGCTTCCAATACGAGAAATAAGAATCGATTGGATTTTGATCAACCATTTCCGAGAGATATTTGTGAACGTCTGTTAATGATGTTTTGGACCTGTATTGCCCTACTTCTCTAACAAGCGATGCAACATGATTTTGCTCCTCAGTTTCTGGCTCAATTTTGGGAATAAGTGTAAACCCACAAATTCTTACCGAATCCTTTCCACCAACCAACCGGTATTTAAATCCTGTATTACCGATGCTTATTTTTGTGTGAAATATCCTATAAATACTCATTAGTTTACTTGGGCCACCTTCACCTGGTCGGAACGAGTGCCAATTAATATTTTTTTCTTCATCGTTCAAAAATAATTTAACAGTATTACTGTAATCATTTCCCGCTTCCATCCAAAATGTAAACCACCATTCACCTGCAGGTACATCCGCCTTGAACTCTAATTCTTTCCCAGTTACACCATCAATTGTTAGTTCATCTCGCATTGCAGTTGTCAAGAATTCCTTTTGATGGAAAGAATAATCCGGTGGAACAATCCAACCATAACCTTTGTTAATACTATAATTATCACTTGGATTTATATTGGTAAAGTGTTTCAACAATTTTGAGTCACTACTTCCAGCATCAAATTTCAATGCAATATTACTATTAGTATTTTTTTGTCCAAGGGATAGACCCGTGAGAGAAAATAATATAAATTGGAATAATATTTTTTTACTTAATTGCTTTAACAGTTTCATTTATCCTCTCAATTCAATAACAATAATCAATTTATTTTAGTACCAATAATAAGTAGGTTGGTATTAATCTAATTACAAATTTTACTAACTTCTAAAGCTGCTGTTAGGACGGCTCCTAGTCCTCTAGGATCATTATCAAAACGATCGCGATTATTATAAAAATCATAATCATAGCCAATACCGGTGCCTCGGCAAATATCTTTTACTACACCATCATCTGAGATGTTACGGGAAATACCTTCCCAACCTTTTGTTGCATATTTTTTATAGTCTTCTGAAAGCCAACCGTTTATTACTCCTCTTGCAATTGCAAGAGTAAACATTGCACTGCCTGATGTTTCCTCAAACGAGTCAGTTCTATCAAGTACTTGATGCCATAGACCATTTTTGCCTTGGTACTCAACTAATCCATCAATTATCGTTTTGTAAATCTTTAACACTTTGTTGTAATCTTTGTGTGTTTTTGGAATATGTAATAATGCACTTGAGATTGACCAAGACATCCAGCCATTAGCTCTGCTCCATAATATATCAGATTGTTTCTTTTCAAAATCGAAGTATGCGTGGCGGTGTATTTTTTTTTCCGGATCCCAAAGGTATTCGTGGAATTTAATTATTTGGTGTACAACATCATCTATATATTCTGGTTTATCAAAAATTTTCGCGGCTCTTAATAAAAGCTGTGAACTCATAAATAAGTCATCCGCCCAAATTGTCATTTCTTCTGGTTCCGGACGGCAAAAAGTTCCATCTTCTAACCTGACTTGCTCATTGGCAACGTAGTCAGTCATTTCTTTAATAATTTCTAAGTATTGTTTATCGTTTTCTTTTTGGTAAACTTCAACAAACGGAAGTGAAGCGGGTCCAGTATCATCAAGCATTGTTTTACGGAACATTCTATAGTTACCGGTTCTTAGAGCATGCAATTCTTTATATTGATATCGGAATGTATCTCTCATAGAAATAGCAAAATCACAATAGCCTTTAATAAAGTTATAAATCTCCGAGTTATTAGAAATTTTGCTTAGATTAATTAATCCCAGCATTGTTGTTCCAATTGCATAATGCCATTCGTAATACGACTCTCTTTTATAAGTGTTATCATCATCGATTATTAATTTATCATAAAATAAATTCGGTTGTGGTATCCACTCTCCTTTTAAGCTTTCAACAGTACTCTTAATTAATAATTCAGAGATATTTTTAATGCTATTTGTTGCACCTCTAATGAATTTCCATGGTAAGATTTCCGATGCAGATCCAAATTTAATGGTAGGCTTTCCTTCGTAAGAAGCAATTTGTCGTAAATAAATTTGTCCACTATCTTCAACCAAACCGGAAACGATAATTGGATTTGATCCCTTTTTAAGTTTCACTTTGAAAGTATCTTGGAAGGAAAATAAATTATAAGCCTCCTCTGAAAAAACAAACTCTCTTTTTTTTGTAATTATATGACAGATTTCTGAGTTAACTTTAATGCTAAATGGAATATCACTACTCGTTCCCAATTCTATCATAGTATCTACAGAAGATATTATTGCGTTTCTCGCAAAACAAATACCCTTTATATTATTTCCTAAAACTAAATCAAAATCAATTACTTGTATATCTGATAAAGGTTTAATTTCAGATTTTTCTGTTCCAACAACGGTTTCTTTCATTATTCGATTTGTAATTACATTCGCCTTATCTAAAGGATCAATATCAAAAAGTTCTTGACACCCGATAATTGTAACAATTAAAATCAGTAAAACTAATTTTTGGATGTAAGTTTTCATAGATAAACCTCTATTTATTTCTCACTTTTTTCAAATATAATATTGTAGGAGTTATCATCTATCTGAATTTTGGATTTGTCATCATCAATCGTTATATCTGAGGAGTTTCTCATACTATACATTATACTTTCACACTTTGGATTAGTCTCAATCTTATCAATTGTACCAACTATAACATCATCATATACAATTGCAGGACGAAAATCTTTTTCTTTTAATCGAAATTCAATGATTGCACATCCAGTTTTTGACGAGATATTTGTAGCCAAAATATTGCTCACCATAACATCTTTAAATATCCCAATTTCCGGATCAGGTGCTTTATCATAATGTTTTCTTGCGCGATTACCTAAACGCATAAATAAAGGAACTTCCGGACCATCAATACGAACATTATCAATTATAATACCTTCCATAATCCCTCCATCAACATTCCCAATAGTGATGCCTGAGATACCATCGGGAACACCATAAATAGGTTCACGATCAGAAGAGGGTTTAATTACAATGTTTGATATTGCTACGTTTCTAAAACCAGATGTAGATTCAGTACCAAATTTGAGGGCATTGCAATGAGAACTTACAACACAATTATTAATGGTTATGTTTTCATTTATGTATTTTGAAGTACTCTTTATTGTTATACCATCATCATCTGTATCTCCAATACAGTTTGACATAATCAAATTTTTGCAACCATCAATATCAATCATATCATTATTTTTATTTGCGTGGTTATAAACCGTAATATTATTAATGATTACATTTTCAACCTTAACATTTTTACACTCAACAAATCTTATAACAAACGGTCTGTTTTTATACCTATCGGGTTTTTTCTTTGTGGTTACTTTAAAATGTTGCCCTTGTCCATCAATTGTACCGTAACCTAATATTCCAATATTATTTACTTTTTCAGCATATATGAGTGCGTGCTTTAGAAAATAATCGTTGTAAGACTTAAGTTGAGGAATTGTTTCTTTATAGTCAGAAATTTTAGAGCTGCCCAATAAGGTAGCCCCGGGTGATAATTCAAGAAAAGTATCATCTTTTAATATGATAGTCCCGCTCAAATATTTTCCAGAGGGTAAATAAATAATCCCTCCTCCATTGTTACTACAAACATCTACAGCTTTCTGAATTGATTTAGAATCCAAAGTAATTCCATCACCAACTGCACCGAAATCCTTAACATTATAAGTTTGTGAATTACACAAAATTGAGGTTAAGAAAAAAACTATACTTATGTAAGTGATTTGTTTTTTAATCATTTTTCCAATCTTCATTGTTACACAATAATTATAAAACTTATTTATAATTGATTATTATTTATTCTGAAACCTGTATCTATTTTTATGTCCTTTAAATTTTTCATCTAACACTTTAAACGTAAAGCCCCAATCACTACCGGTTTGTGGTATTTTCAGCATCAGGTGATTTTTACCTTCTTTTAGTTTCATCTCAAATTCTATTTCATCCGGTATTAAATTTCTTTTTCCTGTTATGGATAAGACTTTTTCACTATTTAATATTACGTCGGCTCTATCGTCCACGCCAATTGTAGCTTTCAGTGTCATATCTTTTTTAGCATACAGCTCAGCAAATGCATACATAACTTTATTTTGAGTTTCGTTGGGAAATAACTCTTTTATGTTTACTTCATCTAAGTAATTAGAGTATATTCTTTTCCATCTGTACTTTTTATCTTTATAGTAAAACTCGTTCGTAACTTTTGGTTTAGCAGCAAGCTCTCCACCCATTTCAGCAAGGTAATCGGCATCAGCATTTTCTTCATATGGAAGCGGGTTTATCATTAACCATCCTCTAAAGTATTGGCCGGTTATTTTTTTGATTTTTAAACCAACATCATCCGGAGGTTTAAGGTATAGACCTTTATCAATATCTTTCAGTGATTCTAGCAATCGGCTACTTAGTTGTTCCAGTTGCGTTAACTGATTTGTCATCTTGTCGGTGACTCTGTCAAGAGCGTATGTTCTATTTTCAATCAGCCAGAGTTTTTTGTAACCATAATAGATTTTATTTTGTTTTATTAATAATTCATCTATTACTTTTACTGCTGTTAACAAATTATCACGAGCAATTATTTTATTGTTCTGATTTAACATTGCTGCTCTGTATGAGTCGGCTGCTAATGCTATGTTGATCCTCAAGTCAGCGACAAACTCATATAACTCCGCTGTAAATTGGTAAACAGTGAAATCATCTTCATACAGGATGTTTTCTTTATTTTTCAACAATAATGCTGCTTCTTGGCTTATTTCCTTTATGACATCCCAATCGTCAAGGGAAATACTTATTCGTTTGAATCGCTCAGGTATTGTATTTGTCCATAGTATTTTTTCATTCATATTGTCCGTTGGCGGTAGTTCTGCTAGTTCCAACAATTTGAATATTGAATTTGTAAGTGAATTGGTTTTGTCACCATAAATACCAAGATTAAAACGATCATTAAAATCCTCTACATTCCCCTCGTTGTAATTCCAACTTTGTTCACCTCCATATGCAACGCCATACCAATCACGATTAAAGAGAGCGAAACCACCATCATCCCAAACACAGTTAAGCATTCCCATTGCACCGGCTTTTATTCCATCACGACTAAAGTTTCTGATGTTTGTTAATGCTGTATAAAAATTAGGCATAACACGAGTTGAATTTAATACCCCTGGACAAAACATAAATTGAAATCCCTTAGCTTTTATGGGATCTATGTAACTATCAAAATTTTCTTTTGCATCGTATGTCCACGTACCGAGAATTATATCTTTGGGAAGATCGTCTAGTATTTCCAGATATTTAAGGGGTTCATCAGCCCAAACAATTGTCTTGATATTATGTTTATCAACTATTTTTTTTATTCGCAAAATATGATTTGTAAAAACTTTTGCTATGCCAAGGCTATCAACCAGCTTTTTTGATTGAGCTTTACCAAGATCAAATGTTTCGTCACAGTTGATTGCAAAAAATGGTGCATCAAACGCCGGGATTAGTTCGTCATAAACTTCTTCTAAAAACTCGTAGCTTTCATCATATGTTGGTGAAAGTATTGTTTCCATTTCGATTAAATGTTGATATTGCGGATAGCTGTTTATTGCTTGAAAATGCCCGAATGATTGAAAGTTACCGAATAATGTTATGTAATGTTTTTTTGCGTACTCGCTTAGTTCTTTTATCTCATCAATTGTTAGGCTGCCATCTGATGGAGCAAACTGACCGTGTTTTTCTGTTTTTACAATGTGTTCAACGTAGTGCATCCAATGGTTGTATTTTAATTCGGAAGCTCGTCTTATCTGATATTTGAGGTATTCTATTGTAGGAATTGGTCCACGGCTTATATCATCTGAGATTGAACGGAACCACAAATCAGGATAATCGATTATTAAACAATGTGGTAGTTGCTTTGCTTCTCTGTTGCTTCTCAATATTTGTTTAAGGGTTTGAACACCGTAAAATATTCCTTGTTCTGTTTCGGCAGCAATATTAATTCCCTCTTTAGAAATTTTCAGAACGTATCCTTCGTTATCTATTTTTTCTATGGTTTCGTTTTCGATATCAAAATAATTTTCGAACTCATTTGTTTTGCTAAATACTTTTAATCTGATAGTAATTTCATCATTACTATTTTCAGAATATACCGAAGTAAATTCATTAATTAGTTGAGTTTTTATTATGCTGTTTTTAATGGCGTTATCAGCATCAATTTTTATGGAATTTGATGCTATGAGATTGCCGTCGTACATTTTTGTATACTGTGGCTTTGGTACTACTTTTAGTTCGGAGGCAAAGTTGATTGTTGCCAGACAAATTATCAGTGCAAATATAATTTTCATTCTATTCTCATTAAACTAATTATTGTAAAAAACTCTGTTTGATTGTCATTCCGGTTTGGCTGCGTCTTTTGCAGACAATACCGGAATCTATGATTTTAAGTATCGAGATTCCGGTATCACAAAAAGCGTGAACCGGAATGACATTGTAATTATGTTTTCAATCTTAAAAAGAACATCGCTAAGGCGCAAAGAATTATTTAAACGCTTTCTTAGCGTCTCTGCGGTTATCCTTTAGCTTTATATTTATCATCTATAAATTTTGCTGCATTGGTATATGCGTCATCCAAATTATTAACGCTTGATTCAAAGCCTCCAATGTCTAAGCCAAAATATCCTTTGTAGTTTATCACATCCAAGGTCTCAAAAAACTTATCCCAGTTGATTACACCATCACCAATTGCAAGGTGTTCAACTTTTAATCCGCCATTATCAGATATGTGAATATAATCTATATGATCTGCTAGTCTTGTAACGGCAAGGTTTAAGTTTTCCTTCATTACATATTGGTTTGCTGTATCAAGGTTAAAGCGAAGGTTATCTCTTTTAACGGCATCAAAGAAATGTAAGAATCCATCTGTAGTTGATGAAAGAACACCGACTGCCGGATGAAGTTGATAAGTTAAATTATACTTAGCTGCTATATCACATACATTTCTGAATGTTTCAATTATATGATCCCAAATGTATTTCCAGTTCATATTTTTTGGTAATGAAACACTGCTTAAAACTTCTTCATCATAATGCCGGGTTACTGGAATGTCATTGGGGAATTCATAAGGAGGTAATGGAGCGTTATCAAGAATTCCTTTTGAGCCAAATAGCCTTGCTGCTTCACATCCTATTTCAAGCAAATCGAATTGTTGTTTTTGTACTTCTGAATCAAATGATGTAAGTGACGGTAATACGGCGCAAAAAAAAGGCAGAGATATATTTTCTTGTTTTAGTTTTCCGCTGATTTCATTCCGTATATTATAAACTTTTTGTAAATGCTCTTCTCTTATTCCTTCCAATTCAATTGATTGAAAATCTAAGGAAATCATTTCATCCATATATTTCAAGGTATCTTCCGCTTTTGGAGGATATCCATATTTTGTAATGGCATAGAGATACGTGCAAACAATCTTTTCATTAAACATTTATATAATCTCCCATATTCCAATAAGTCCGATAACACTCATCACGGTTGTAAATATTATTGCAACGACTAATAAGCCATTTGTAAATGGTGTGGCTTTATGTTCTCCCATTAGATTTTCCCTATTTTGCAGAATCATCATAAGGAGCAGTACCAAGGGTGTAACAACTAAGGTTAATGCTTGCGATGCAATCAATACCACTACCGGACGACCGCCAAATATTGGTACAACCAACCCAAGTGTTGCATAGAAAAGAATTATTCCCCTGTTCCTCCATTTTTTTAGGTTTAGTTTTTCGTCTTCATAATCAGCAAGTAAAAGCGGAACTAGCATATAATGCGGAATTAGTGATGATAAACCGGCGCAAATTATACCTGCGACAAAAATTGATATTGCAAATCTACCGGCAAGCGGTTCGAGCGTTTTCACCATATCTACCGCACTTTCAACCGAGATGCCTTGTGGATGAAGTGTTCCGGCGGCGGCGGCCATAATTGCTGCACTTAATACAAACATCACAATAGCTGATACTTTTGCATCAAATTTTTCAAGGTGCAAATCTTTTATCGACCAGTTTTTTTCTTTTACGGTAATCGAACGAGCAACGAAAAGTACTCCACCCATTGTTGTTCCTATCATACCGGCTACTACTAAACCGGCATTAGCCGTATCGGGAATGTTTGGGATAAGTCCTTTGATAACCGCCGATGGTTCGGGGATAACCATAAATGAAGTCAGGATAAAACAAATGCCCATTATTGCCACGAATATGGCTAGTATTTTTTCAACGGATTGATATTGCCCGCTAAATAAAAGGTAAACGATCAATCCGGCAAAAACTATTGTAAGCCAAATTGTACTAAAACCTTCACCGGATGATGTAAGTGGTTTTGTCCATTCGTTTGCTACTTCGGTAACAATAGCCATAACACCCACGCTGGAAACCATCTCGGTAAACACAAGAACCACTAACACGAAAACAGCAGACCAATTTCCAAAATGTTTTTTGAAGCTATTTAATGCTGTTTCGCCGGTTACTAAGGTGTATCTGCCAAAAACTACTATTAAGAAGTATGTAAAGATACACGAGAGTAATACTGCCCAAGCAAGCATCATTCCGTGTGATGCACCGGCTGACGCCATTGTTGTTACACTTCCGGTTCCTATGTTGTATCCGACTAAAAATAAGCCAGGTCCAATGGCGGCTAAAAATATTCCGATTTTCTTCAACATACTATTCATATTATCTCTCTATTATTACTGTTATCAGCTTAAAACAATAGAACGCAGATGACGCAGATTTATTATGATTTTCACTGATTATTTTTTTATAAAAAACATCTCACAATCAAGAATTCTTTTATTTATTTAAGTACTAGTATTTTTTGTGTTAGGTTGTTTTTATTCATTTTAAATACGGCAAAGTAAATGCCTGTTGCTAGGTTATCACTTCTTATGTTAAACACCAATGAGTTTGAGTTAACGGCTCCTGTATAAGTATCTTGCAATTCCCCTTTTATATCGTAAAGTAATAGAGGAGAATCTTTGTAAGCGTTAATAGTATTAGATAAATTAACAATTATCTTTGCTTGTGAATTAAACGGATTAGGATAGGCTGTTATGGTGTTTGGTTTTTCAATTGTATTATTATGCACATCTTCAGTTACTTCTGTAATATGCATATTATCTTTCATACCTATTGTTGATGCCCAATATGTAATATGTTTGCCATTTGCTCCAATTGGTTTAGGTTCAAAAGATAATTTTAGCATCTCATTATTTATTTCTTTATTTGTTTTAATCTTAAGTGTATAATCATCATCACTAAATTCGGCAGAGATAACTTCAACTTGTGTATTCACTTCAAACAGTTTTATAGCATCAGTTGATAATGTTGATGGAGCAATTGGATAGGAAAAATGTAAAATCAACAGATCGTTATTTACCATATGCCTCACTATTCTCGGCATTTCATCAAATGTTTTTGACCAGCCCGGAGGTTCAAAGTATCTGAACGGCGGACCATCGACCGGTTCGTTGTTATCGTAAGCACCTATATCGGGAGCATTACCAACAAATGATTGTGTCCATCCAAGTTCCGTGATGTTCATAATCTTGCCAGCATCAATACAGGGGCTATTATTTTGCAGTTTTAAATTTTTTCCAGGGCCATCAATAAATTTTGCGTCCGCTATAATACCTTTTTGCTCTTGGTTATTATTTGTTATACTGGAGGGCCAATCTTGATTAATGCAGTCGTAATCAAATTCAAACGAGTTATGCCAATCAGAGAGCCTCAATCTGTTAGAACCTTCAAAGAAGTAATAAACGTTATTAAAATGTTTCATTTGCTGGTTTGTTGCTTCCCCTTCTTTAAAGGCTTTTGCTCTTGTATAAAAGCTATTGTTAAAGACATAGCAAGGTTCGGTTAATGGACCGTTTTTATATTTCCAGATTCCAGTTGTTAGCGACTTTGTGTAAGAATTGCTATCCTGTGTAATTATATTCCCGAATATGTACAAGGGTCCGCCTTTTAAACCATCAATCGAAAATGGTTTATGACTATTGTGAATATAATTATTATAAAAATACAAATTAAAAGCACTGCCTTCAGGTTCAAAAGCGTTATCTCGTGAGTTTTCTACTACATTATTATAAAACTCACCGTTAGCGTCACGATCAAGTTGAGATTCAAAAGCAGTCCTAAAAGCATTAAATACATTTTTAACAATATTGTTTCTAATAACATAACAACCGTCTGTATTGTCCGGATGAAACAAAGAACCGTTGTAGTATGACTGACTGCCGTGGTGCATCTCTTCCCAATCATAGCTTGCCCAAACATCTTCGTGCTGTTTCCAATAACAATTTTCTACTAAGAAATGATGGCATCCTTTTCCGCTTGGTTTAATAGCTCTTTTACCACCTATAAATTCACAACCAATTATGGATATGTAGCTTGAATTTGTGATAACTATTATATCTGTCCAACAGTTTCTAAATTTTATGTTTTCTATTTCTATCCAAGATGAGTTGTCAATTCTGAACGCGTTTTTATCAGAACTTGCCGATGGTTCAGCGTAACGATTGATTATTGCAAAGCTATCCGGGTTTGTTGAGTAGCTCTTAATATTGACTGGTTTATCAACTTCGCCGTTAACGTTATCTATTTGGGTTAGTTGGTCGTATGTGCCAGGTAATAGTAATATTTGTGTGCCGGATGTTGCTCTTGATACTGCAGTAGATATTTGTTTTAGTGGTGATGATGAAGATAATCCGTTGTCGTCATCATTTCCATTTGGTGATACGTAAATTGTTTGTGCATAACAATAATTGATTTGCAGAAACATTAACATTATTACTAAATAAATTACATTCTTAATCATTATCTCTTAACCTTTTGAATCAATACTAATAACAATATTCCGGTTTGGCTGCTTTTCTTGCAGACAATACCGGAATCTATTTACTATTATTGGAGATTCCGGCACAAAAGACAGCCGAAATGACAGTCTATAGTTAGTTATTCAAAAGTTCCTTTTAGTACTTATAATTATAATAAGCTGCTAGGAAGCGCATTCCGAATGATGTTCCTACATCTCTTTGGGTTATCCAGATTTTACCTTTTTTGGTTCTAACTCTTAGGTTGATAAAGGCTCCTTGTAAATTTTCATCCGGATGATCATTACCAAATCGATTTTTAATTACCCAGTTTGCCGACCGTTCTATACTTTCTTTGAACTCATCACCAACACCGTATCCAACCATTCGTATTGCAAGCATTCCCATAAACGACACTGCCGATCCACAGATTGAACCTCGGTCGGATGCTTTTCCATTTACAAAATTTTTATAATAGAACGTTCCACTTTTTTTCTGAAATTTGATATGATACTGCAATGTTTTTTTCGCTGCATCTAAATATCTCTTATCACCAGTCAAATCGTATCCTTCCAAAAGTGATTCGGCATACCACAGGTTAAAACGTGGATGAAAGTTCCCCACGATATGATTGTTAGGCATAAAGCGCATCCATAATCCTTCCGGTGTTTGGTATTCCAAAAGGCTTTCGCAAAGATCAATAAATAAATCTTTATATTTTTCATCTCCCGTAAACTCGTACATATCTTTATATAAAGAACCTTCGTTATTAGTACGAGCCACATCAAATAATTCCTGATTTTTGTTATCAGGCCAAAAAGGACTATTTTCTTTCTTTACCTCGCCGGATACCGGATCCACGCAATCATAAAACACTTTGTATTCCGGAACGTACATATTATCAAGCATCCATTGACCGGCACTTGTAGGCACCTCAGCATATTTTTTTTCTTTAGTTTCTTTGTAAAGATTGAATAACCCGGCAGTTCCGTCAGAAACAGTCGCAAAAATAATATTTTCACCGGCAGCGTCTCCGTGAGCAGCACGAACCATACCTTTCAGCTTCGGATGATCTGTGATAAGTAGACTCACCCACCAATCGCCTGCTCTTTTTGCGGCTTCAAGATATTTTTCTTCACCGGTTACACGATAGGTTTCAATCAATCCGTAAATTATTTGCCCGGTATGCCAGGGTGGTTCATATTCATACCACTTGCCTTCTGTTACATTGTAATCGCATTTCGATTTACCTTCGTCATCCAAAAGTGTGTTTACCGCGTATTCAGCTCCATCTTTAAGCGCAGTTAATACATCATCTTTTGTTATATTATTTTTCTGAGCAAAAGCAGATGATGAAAAAACTATAAGTGCTAAGAATGGGAATATAATTTTTTGCAAATAATTATTTTGAAGCATTTGAACTCCTTAATTTTTGAATTAGCTCTATTGAATTTTTTCAAAATTTGGTAATTCAATAGTAATACCATTAATATTATTGTATACCTTTTTATTTATTAATTTTATTTTTTGTAGTATTTTATTTCTTTTATCATCCATTAAAATGCATTCTTTAATAAAGTCTTCTTTTGGCAAAGGTTCTTGTACTGAGTTCTTTAGCTGTAACCGTAGTGCTTTCATTCTAGTGTAATTGTAATGAAAATAAAATGGTGATTTGGAGTGAGTGTATCTCGCTTTTCTGATTATTGTCCAGAGTGTATCCGATTCATACCATAAACGTCGTTCACCGATTGTTTTTCTTATTTCAAGTTCTGTTTCTTTAAACTTCAGCAAAGGTTTCACCAACTCTTTTCCATAATGCCTTTCGATTGCTGTATTAAGTGATCTTTCCGGTTCATAACTATCAGGGCTCCATAGATAATCAAGGACAGTAATGGTTGCAGCTTTGGAATCTTCAGTGTTAGCATTCCCATTTATAAACATCCCATTATTGCCGGTTAAAAGATGAAAATCGGATGGTAAGTCATTATCATAAGCTGTAAACAATGGCGTTGCTGTAAACGGATGATGGCTATATATAGTGTTGTCCCACAAGAATGGAACTTTCCCGTTTAAGTAGTACGTCCATTTGTTTAAATCTTTAGCAGTGATCTTGCGGCTGCGAACGTAAGGTCCGCTCCAAATAACGTGAACATCATCAGGCATATTTGAGCCAATATAATTAAGGTCTTCTTCCAGAGGCTTAAATGCTTCATCTTCCCAAGGAGTATCAATATACAAGCTCATATCGCCATAGTGCATATCTTCACCGGTATAAAATGTGGGAACGTAGTAGAGATCGCTTTGTAGTGAAATTTCTGTTAACCAATTTTTTAAATCCCACATTAATTCAACGTGAGCTTCTGCCATATGTTTATATTTTTTCTTTTCATTCTCGTGCGGAAGTACGTAACCTTTGCCAAACTCAAATGGTGGTGTGTCATCAGCGAGTATCATTAATCTATCAACACCGTGCTCAATTGAGGTTTTGATAACCTTTTTAAGGTTTGCAATATCGTCCTGGTTGGCTAAATTGATGTATTTTTCATCATAGATATTTTGCATTTGCATTACATAAGGGCCACCGAATTTATCTTTCCACTCTTTAATTTCAGTGAGTAGCTTTGCGTAATCCTTATCAATTTTGTGCCAAGGGAAAATTCTATGTGCAATAGCTATTGTTTCTAGTTTGTTACGAAGTGCAAAATCAAATAGCTCACCTACCTTTCCTACTTCCGGTATGGAATTAGCGATTCTGTTTTTGTATGAAGGATAATCTTTCACATCAAATAAATGTAAAGATATTTTATCATTTGTATTTTCAATAAAGTTTGATAATGTTACTGCTCCGTATAGTAACCCTAATTGACTTGGTGATGCAATTACCGTTATTTTTTCACCACTGTTTGATTCGATACTATAGTATTGATCATTCACGAATGATGGGTCAAAATCAATTATTTCAAAAGTGATGTTCCAGGTAACATCTTCATTGCTCTTTTCTGAATTAAATTCTAACTTAAAATTGTTCTCAGCAACAGTGTTAAATAAGTACTTCAAATAATTAACGGCCTTTTTCTCCTCATCATTTTGGGCTGTAATTTGCAAATTGTTGTTATCACTATTTATTTGGACAGAAACCCCAAGCGACTTAATATACTTGGGTGGTGGCTGGATTAGAGGAATAAAACCATCATCCGAAACACCATTCTGTGCGAACATAGCACAGCTAAATAAAATGCTCAATATGTATAATTTCAGTTTAATCATTTTGATTTATATTGTCTGGTTCAAAGTTCGGCATCTTTATCATTTCCGATTGCAAGGAGTAATTGAGTTTATATAAGGACATCTTTTTAATTGTTTCAAGTAGCTTTTCTCTTTTGTCAGCAAGTTGAAGACACTTAGATTTATAAATTTCAAATGGTTCCGGTTCAGGAACGGAATATTTCAATTGAAGTCTTAATGCTTTTAATCTTCCATAGTTTAGATGATAGTGAAAAGGATTCTTTTCCGTAGTAAATCTTGTATCTCTAATTGCTTGCCATAATTCATCAGCCACATCTCTAATTTGTCTTTGTTTAATTGTTTTACATAATTCAAGCTCAGTTTCTTTGTAGTTAAGAATTGTATTTATTGAGTTTGCTCCATACAATTTTTCTAAAGCAACAATTAACGAATTATCCGGATTGTAGCTATCACCTTCCCACATATAAGCGTTTGTCGTCATAGATGATGATTTGCTGGGTTCACCCAACGCATCACCGTTTATGAATATTCCATTGCCCCCCGTAAGTAGATGAAACTCTTTTGGAAAATCATTGTTATACGCAGTAAACATAGCCCGCATAACAAATTCATTGTTTATGAAAATTGTGTTGTCGAATAGAAACGGTTTCCTTCCATTTAGGTTTTCTGTCCAATCTGTAATATCATCTTCGGTTAAAACTTTTGTACACACAAATGGACCGGTCCAAAACAGAAGCACTTCTTCATCCATTTGCTCGCCGATAATTTTAAGGTCGCGTTTCAGCGGCTCGTAAGCATCATTTTCCCAGGGTGTATCTTTGAACAATTCCATATCACCATAGTGCATTTCTTCATACGTGTAAAATGCTGGACAGTATATAATCTCTAAATCATAATTATTTTTATTTTTCCACCCAACAACGTTATTTACTAACCAGCAGTTCGCTTCTGCCATTGTTGAAAACTTAGCTTTATCATTTTCAGAAGTTAAAATATATCCTTCATCGTACTTAAACGGCGGTGCATCATCGGCAAGCAGCATTACTCTGGAAACTCCGCAATCATAAGCAAATTTAATTATTTCTTTTAGTTTAGCAATGTGATCTTTGTTTGTGACTTCAATATCTTCGCTGCCTCTGTAAAGATTAAGCATAATATTGCCTTCCACACCACCAAATTTATCGTTCCAATTTTTAAATATATTTAGAGATTCTCGAAAATCGTCTTCCATCGTGTTCCAAGAATAATCTTTATTATTGAATGTCAGGCATTCTATTTTATACCTTACCATCCAATCCAAATCATCTTCAAGTTGACTTGGCATAGGATCTGTGTTGAATATTCTTCTTGAAAATTTTGGATAATCAAGGATATCAGCTTTTCTAAGTACAACTTTGTTATTTTGTTTAACAACTAGTTGTGCTAATGATGCAGCACCATAAATCAATCCTTTTTCCGATGCCCCGGAAATTGTTACTTTTTTCTCTTTTCCGGAAGACCATTTTATTAAATAAGCTTGATCGCCATATCTTTTAAGGTTTTCCGACAGCATGTGTAATTTAATTACACCAACATCATTGGCAGTTTCTTTATCAGTTTTAATTATTTTTATCGCCGCGTAGTTAAATTTTTCTAATTGGCGGTTAAAAATATTTGCAGCTTTTTGTTCGGAAGTACTATTGATAAGTATTACAAAATTTGATCTACCGTTTGTTGAATAGAGGTTAAAATAGTCATCCGAATAATCAGATTGAACCGGTTCCGGGAATACGCGCGCAATATTACTTTCAACCCATCTTGATTTTATCTCCCCAGACTTTATTTTCTCATTAGCTTGCGCCGGATTTGCCGGATCGCCTTGAGCAAATATTACAGCGTGTAAGGATAAAATTAGTGTTAATATAATGTAGCGTTTTTGTAACATTGAATTATTAACCTATAATAGATATTCTGTATTTAATGATTTTTTGAAAACTGTTACGATCGGGCTTAACTTTTATAATAATCGGATAACCTTTTAATGAAGGAAAGGGCTGGTTATATCTTTCTTCATTAGTTCCTATTTCAATTTCATATTCTTTATTTAACAATTCGAAATTAAACTCACGATTACCACCGAGTATATCAACTGAATAATCATTAACCTTTTTGAACTTGGTATTTGGGTTTTCAATAAAAGGTTCTATTATATTCATATTAGGTTTTTGACCATGGTATCTGAGTTTTATGTGTTTTTCTAAAAAGTCGTTACCAATTCTATGAGTCAAAACATAAGAAACACCACCTTCCCATCTGTTTCTATCCTTTAATTCACCAATAGATTTTACTTCATAAATATTATCAATTTGCGATAATTCCATATGAGCATCAAATTCATAAAGATTCGTGTAATACGCATTTGTATCGGTAAATTCTATTCTGGGAGTAAGAGTTAATGAATTTATAGCATCAGGAAAATGCATTTCCCATCTATGATATTCCGTTTGACTTGAAGCTTGCAAATAACCATAATCTTGCACCCAAAGATTAGTGATAGAACCACCGGAAGGCCTGTGCATATATTTAAAGTCTGCTCCCCTTCTAATATCTTTATACCGATACCCTGTAACAGTTAACATAAAGTTTTCAGTCCTAACTAAGGCTAAATCCATAGTATTAAAATATTTTGCCCAGCCAATATTTTGTGTAGGGATATCCGAAACTTCACCTTCGCTTTGATCACCAAATAAAACCGCTAATGCTAAATTTTTTGCTCTGCAAAAAGTAGGATAGTTACATGGAGGTTCATCAAACATATTTTGATAATTAGGACCATATCCTATTAAACCACCGGCCTTCATCTTCATTAAATAATTTAGATTCTCTAATGCTGCCTTTCTGTAAGCAGGATTTTCTTTAGAGTATAAGCTAAAAAGAATCTGACAGCCATCAGCTGTAACACTGCCGTAAGTGGTCCATTTATTGGCCCTTACTCCCCAAGAGCCGTCAGTAGAGCCATCAGGATATATAAAGTAAACGTAACGTTTTAATGATTGTCTAACATATTCATCTACGAAATTATCCTTAGCGAGTTTCGAATATAATCCTAAACCCCATAATGACATATCCATGCTGTAGCCTAAATCAACTCCGTATTTTGTTCCTCTAATTCTATTTCCCTCTCCTGTTAGAAAATAGTCTTCATCAAATTTGGAAGTAACCAGCATTGCAAGGTCTTTAGCTTTTTTAACATATGCAGAGTCAGGTATTACTTGAAAAGCCATCATTAAGGTAGCTGTTGTGGTAGCACAATAATTAATACTGGCGAATTCATGATTCATATTTTCAACAAGCCAGTTAGCTGCTTTTTTTATAGACCCTGTCCATTTTTTTGTCTGGTTACTAGTCAATTCATTCTCCAAAATTGGATAAGCTGCTGAAAGCATTAATAACTGGTCGGTTGATGTACCTGTCCATTGAGAAGGAGTTTCATGCCATGAGCCATCAGGCTGCTGTTGATTGATGAGCCAATCACCTGTAGAAATTGCAGATGTTAAATATTTTGCGTCTCCACTTTCCTTGTACGCAACAGCAAAAGGTAAGACAGCTTCAGAAGCTCTTGTATGGTAATCAGAACATGATTCACAATATAGAGCCCCGTAACTTTCACTGTTTTCATCTAGATCTTGTATTTTTATTAAATCACCAGCAAGTATATATAAATTTTTTAAACATTCTTTTTCTAAAGAAACTCTTTCATCTTTAGTACATCCTGCTATAAAAAATACAACTAATAGTAAAAATAATATTTTCGATTTCATCGTATTATTTACATTCCGTTTTTTAGATATATACTATTCATCTATTTTAGAAAACTTAGTTGACAACCATTTTCCTAATTATTTTCTTTAAGAATTACACCAATACCGGTAATAAAAAAACAGAATAGCAAGTAAAACAAAGCTTATCAGCCTCTTTTGTCATTCTTTGTCCAACTAAAGGCAAACAAAAAATTAACAGCAACAAACTCGAAAAAAAACCTCTGAGAATAAATGATTATTCTTTACTCTTTTCAATTATCCTAAATTTGCAGACAAAACGCCTATTACAAAAATTATAATCACAAACAACATTGCCCATCCAAAGCCTTTTACATCAACACTATACTTTTTAAAAGAAAACTTCTTGTGTAGTGATAAGAAATCTACAACAAGCAAACTATGGCCTTGATCTTCCAAGGAATCTTCCGACTCTTTCTTAGCAGATTCTGATTCTCCTTCAAGCATTATATCTATTCCGGCATCCTTCAATTTTTGTTCTTCGCCAACAGGCGTGTGCAAAAGAGCGTAAAATTTATTTAAAACTTTTTCCGGTTCCGGTTTGGTCAAAAAACTCACAATAATGAATGTTAGAATTCCTGTTGGGAGATATGCTGCTATCTGATATTCAATTGCCCATTGAAAACCGAAAGAAAAGTATGGTCCTGTGAGGAACGTAACAAACACCGTAACAATAACACTAGCCCACACTGCATATCTATTTGCTTTTCTCCACATTACAGCACCCCAAAAGGCAATTCCAAAATATGATGTAATTAACCATAAATATTTTACACCCTGAATAACAGTTGGAATAGTTAAAGCTATTGTTACCCCCCCAAGCACAATTACAACTGAAGAAATTCTTGCAATTTTTAATTCAGAACTACCTTCAGGTTTTTTACCAACAATTTTGGAATATATATTTCTTGTAAATAGAGCTGACCCCCCTACCATATAATTATGACATGCTGCAAGAACAGCGGCAGCCATCGCAGCCACCATCAATCCGACTAATCCGGATGGTAATAATTTTGCTACTGCCATACCAAATGCTAATTCACGATTTTCATTCTCTAATCCCGGGAAAAGTGAAGCAGCAAATACTCCAACAAATGCCCAGCCGAGAGTAGCAAATCGTTTTGTGAAATTCCCATAAGTCCATCCCGTTCTGCAGTTAACTTCAGTTTTACCTGCTCCACCAACAGCCATATGGTGAGGTTGAACCACAATGCCTACAAGCCCATTTATAATTACAGCAATTATAAAAAAGAGAGTAACTTCTTCCGGAGCAACAAAGCTAAACATATATTCCGGCAGTGATGATTTTATTTCCGAAAGTCCTCCAGCTGCACTAAGAGCAAATGGAATAAGTAAAAAAGAGAGGACAAGAATAAACATACCTTGAATAAGATTAACAAATAGAGCTGAGACTAATCCGCCAAGGACAGAGTAAGCAAGGAAAAAAACAGTTAACAAGACAACTACCATCGCTGTGGATACTTCCCCCCGTGTTACTGCCTCAATTGCCGTACCTGTACCTTTTAGAATTAGTCCCAGGTTTATCATAAAAAATAGTATGCCCATAATCGTATAGGCCACACCCAATTTGGCACCGTAACGTTCTTCAAAAAAATCACCGGTTGTTACGTAACGAACACGTCTAAAGATAGGCGCTACAATCCAATAAAATGGTGTGGCAAATAACCAAACCCATTGATACCAAATTCCTGCTAAACCTATTTGATAAGTTGCTCCTGACACTGCAATCGCTTGATCAGTATGTGTGCCGGCACCAAACGCATTAGCAATCATCATTAGTTTGCTGCCCTTGCGACCGCCCATAAAATAATCACCTGAAGATTTAACTTTGCGTTTAGCCCACCAACCCATGTAAACGATTAGTGCTATGTAAGTAAAGATGACTATCAAATCAAGTGTAGTAAGTCCAAAAATCATAGTATTGTCGTAGTTAAGTTAAAGTCCAAATGTTAATGTATTATAATTTCACAGATATACTTTGTGAATTCATTTCGTGATTATAAAATTAGTCCTTCCAAATTTCTTTTAATTTGAATGCAACTGACTTCGGTAATCGTTCACGTGTAAACACGCCTTTAAGATTCAACATTACTCTTCTAAAATGCATTGGTGTTCTAAAATCAGCAAAGTTCCAAATGTGCTCGCCTATTACATAATCTTTTTTTCTAAATAGCTCTATGTACATTGAAATTATTTTCGTTTGGTATTCCTCGCTGAACATCTGATCGGAAATTGCATGCATGCCCGTCACTGTATCGGCTCCAAACTCAGTAATCATAATTGGTTTTTCATATTTATTATAAATTTCATCCATTTCGTTTTCCAGATACTGCAAAGCTTTATCAAGTTTACCGGGATGTTCATACCAGCCATAATACCTATTGATAGTTAGTATATCGCTAAACTCAAATACCGGATCATTAATTCCTGCACGCTGACAGTTAGGAACCGTAATCGGTCTAGTATTATCTAGCTCACGGGTATAAGCAAATATTTCTTTCCAATACTCAAAGGCTCTACCATCATAATAGTCTTTAGCACCAACTAAATTTGGCTCATTACCAGCTGCCCACATAATTACTGACGGGTGATTATAATCCCGCTCAATTAATTTCCTTAAAAACTCTTTATGGTTTTTTAGAGTGTTTCCATTGGATACTCTCAAATCAAGACTAACTGCGGGTACTTCATCAATAACAAGAAATCCTTTTTCATCAGCGTATTGCATTATTTCATCCGCATAAGGATAGTGAGAGGTACGGAATGAATTAGCGTTTATCCATTTCATAATTCCGAAATCCTTAACCAGCAATGGCGTAAATAATCCTTTGCCGATTATCCAAAAATCTTCATGCTTTCCAAAACCGGTAAGGTAAATTTCCTCACCATTAAGAAGAAACTTGTTCCCTTCAACTTTTACCTCGCGAATTCCGATCTTCATGATATATTCATCAATAACTTCAGAATCATTTTCAAGTTGAATTTTCAGCTGATATAAATAAGGAACTTTATGCGACCAATATTTACAGTTTTCGACTAAAAATTCTATTTTACTATTCCCATTTTCTACATCGCTCGTTTTAACAAGTTCTGTTTCATTACCAGTTAAAGTTAGTTTGCAATTATATCCATCAGAATTAATAGCATCAACTTTAATAATTGCTTTACCTTTTTGGTCAGACAATACCTTCGTATCAATTTTTACTTTATCAATAAAATTTTTGGAAGTAGAGTGAAGTTTGACGGGTCTATGAATCCCACCATTAGGACTAAAATCGAATCGTGCGGGGGGATATGTTTCCTCACGTAACCTTCCTTCCTGCTCATATTCTTCTGCGGTTATTCCCTGTGGAATTGTTTCATTTGTAAGTTCGTTATTTACAAGAATTACAAGAACTACATCTTCTCCAGGGTTAGCAAATTTGGAAATATTAAATTCAAAAGGTAAATATCCTCCATTATTTTCTCCGATATAGTTTCCATTAATCCACAATTTGGAATGGAAATCTGCAGAGCCAATGCGCAGCCAAATCTCTTTCTCGTTAAAATACAACGGAATAAATGTTTTAGTTAAAAACCAACCATCGCCGCTGTAATCCAGCAATCCTTCCTCTTCAAGCATTTCGTTCCAGCTTCCAGGAACGGCTATATCGCTTTCCGAATCAAATCCATTAAACCATCCTTCACTTTCACCTTTCTTATCAGGATCAACTTTGAACTTCCATATACCGGAGATATCTACTACGGAACGACATTTATTATTTTGAGGATATAACATTATTAGCCTATATTTATAAGTTTAATATTAAGTAATTTGAACTAAATATTATGAAGCTTTTGTAGAATTAATATTAATCGGATTTAATTTCAAGTTCATATTAATCCCACATGATTCCCGAACTACTACTGTCGGTTTAAGAATTGTTCGATTTCCTATATCAATTCTATCTATACGTTTTTGAATAATGTCTACAGCAAGTGAACCAATTTTATTATAATCTTGTCTAACTGTAGTTAAAGGTGTTGAAGCATGCTTTGCCATTTCAATGTCATCAAATCCAATAATTGAAACATCTCCAGGTATCTTAATCCCTTTTTCAGCACATGCCTTTAAAAATCCCAAAATAACCAAATCACTATAAACAACAAGTGCTTCCGGCCTATCTGTCATTTTCGAAAAATCAACACCAAATTCATAACCAAGTTTAAATCTATCAGATCCAGCATCAAAATGTTCAGAGCCCAGAAAGAAAATTCTATCTGAATTAAATGGCAAATTATAATCTGTAAGAGCTCTATAGTAACCGTTTTTTCTTACCTCACTTAACAAGTTTCCTTTCCCAACATGAACATAACCAATAGAGTTATAACCAATTTTGATCATATGTTCAGTTGCTATAAATCCGCCTAGTTCATGGTTCGAACCTACATACCAATAATCCGGATCGTGCATGTATGAAACCATAATGTATGGAAAATTTTCCTCATGAAGTTTTTGAATATAATCTGTGGCGCGATATTCCAACGAAAGTGAAGCAATTATCAATCCATCAACACCAAGATTTCTGAAATGATTGATTTGGTTTTCTTCTTTTTCAATATCGCCCGAAGAGCTTGATAATAGAAGAGTATAACCAAGCTCATAAGCTTTTTCTTCTATAGAATGTACAACTAATGAAAAAAACGGATGTTTTAAATCCCGCAAAACAAGCCCAATGGTTTTGTGTCTGCCGAGATCAAGTTTTGGCTGTTTTTGCTCAGCTACATAAGTTCCTTTGCCAACTCTGGTAAATAGAATTCCACTAGAAACCAAATTTGACAAAGCCCTTTTGATTGTAATTAGACTCACATCATATTTTTTAGTCAACTCCTGATGTGAACCTATTTGATCCCCAGGTTTTAATTCACATGTCTTAATTCTATCCTTAATATCCCGCTCTACCTGTTCGTAGAGCGGGGCAGGGTTATTAATATCAATTCCGTTTTTCATCTTATTCTTAATATTGATAATGTTTTTCGTAAAGATAATTATTTTAATAACATCATTTTTTTAGTTGCTGTAAAGTTTCCTGCTCTTAATTGATAGAAATAAATTCCACTGGAAACAGTTGCACCAAAATTGTTTACACCATCCCATCTAGCTTGATAAACACCCGCAGGCTGAACTTTACTAATTACAGTTGCTATTTCTTGACCGACAGAGTTATAAATAGTTAAAGCAACATCAGCTTCATTCGGCAATGCATATTCAAATGTTGTAGATGGGTTAAAAGGATTCGGATAATTAGCTGTTAACTTAAAACCTTTCGGAACTTCGGAACTTATTTGTTCAACAGAAGAAATAATATCTATACCGAACCAGGTTAAAGCACCTAACGGTTGACCGGCAGTTGATGCTGTGTAAGATGCTGCACTCATCGGATATGCGAAATCAAATGCTAATTGCACCGGCACCCCTTGCTGAGGTACTGGTCCCGCTCCACCATTATCCATATCTGTTGTATCTTCATTAGTAACATCCCAATTATCTGTTACAATATTTGTCGGTAAAGTCGGACCGGTAGTAAATTCTATTGCTTCATTTAGATTTGTAAAACTAATACCCAAATCCATAAACAAAGTATCTGTCATTTCATTAATGATAGGAGCAGCATTAACACTATCAGGTTGAGCAGCAATAAGATCAGGATGAGTATAAAAGTTATTATTACTAAAGTTCACAACTTGGTTTATACCCTCTTCAATTAAAGGACTTACCTCGAATGAAGACCATGTGGATTCAGGCGCTCTACCGAAAAATGAAGTATTAATGAACAAATTGTTTGTAAAAGTAACTTCGATAGCTTCACCGATTGAGCAGCCCATTTGGCCAACGTTTACAAGAGTATTATGATTAATTTTTGCATAATTGATTATTCCACCACCATCTCTTAAAATTCTGCTTGTTATGTTATAAAAAGTATTATTTTCCATAACTAGTGTATCTATCGGATTACCTCGATCATCAATTCCTCTACCGTTGTTCGGACTCGTCATTCTGCCAATATTACTAATTATAGAATTAGTGATATAAATTTTGTTGAAATCATTATCTATTCTAAAAGCAGATTGAGATGAATAGTCTATATGACAGTCATCAACAACAACTTTTACGGAATCTGCACTAACTCTGATAGTTCTTAGTAGTATTAAACCTAATTCATCTTGATTGGTAACGTATAATCCTTTAATATAAAAATCACCCCTCGGGCGGAATGGTCTCGCGGATTCACCCCCTGTAACTACACCTGGTTGTAAAACAGGCCGGGCGCCACTACCTTCAGCAGCCTCAATTCTCAAAGGCCACCCACTGTTTTCTATAGAGCCATTCAGTAAATAAAATCCATCTCTCTCTAAAACGTAAACGGTATTTTCAGGGTCATTTCTTTCCCCGGTTGCGGTTGTATCACCGTCAATTGCATCATTTAATGTTCCGAAACCTGATACAACATTAATAACTCTTGTTTGGGCGTCAACTTTGTAAACAAATCCCATTAATAGAATTAGTAAAAGTCCGCCACAGATTTTGTAGATTTTCATCATATCTCCTCTTTCTTTGTTAATGAATTGTTAACTGAATAAATATTAAAAACTATATTTAATTCCTAAATCAGCCGTCCATCCAAAAAATTCTTCTCTTGAAGAAAATGATTCAATACCAAGAAATGCTTTCTCGGGACGATCGGAAAAATTATTTATATTGAATATTAGTTTAAAATTTTTGATAAACTTATATTGGGCAATGAAATCCCACCTTACGAAATCATCTGTAAAACCGTCCAATTCTTCTCTTGTACCTATTGTTTGCAATAATGAGCCTTGATAAATCATTGACACTCTTCCGGTGAAATCCCCTTTCTCATAACCTATTGAAATATTGGCGATATGATCAGATTGTCCAGGCATTCTTCCACTTCTTGAAGAATCAATAAATGTCGCCCCAAAGGGAAACACAGTACTTCGTGGACCTTCTTCTAAAAACGGGAAAAAGGTTTCTGATTCTATAAAGGTATAATTTGCATTAATAAGTATACCATCAAATGGACTTGGTAAAAATCTTAGATTTGTTTGTATATCAATTTCAAATCCTTTTACAGTAGTTTCACCTTCTGAATTTTCCGGTGAGGTTAGTTGGTAACCTGTTGTTGGGCCAGATTCTTGTATCCTAGCGGTTCTGATATAATCAATATCATCAAGCGTTTTATAGAACCCCCCCAAAGTTAATAATCCGAGATTACTATAAAACGATAGAAATAAATCATAATTCCAAACTTTAGTATGTTTTATACTAGGATCCCCTCTTTCAACAGTCGCTTCAAAATGACTTATTCTTTCCCAAGGTACTAAATTAAAATAATTTGGTCTTGATAAGGACTTAGTAACTGCAATTCTTGCATCAAACCAGTCTGTGAATTTATATCTTACGTGAAACATAGGTAAAAATTCATCATATGTTCTTGTGCCAAGTGTATCCTCAGCCTCAAATAAAGTTGTTTTACCGTTTTCATCAACTAAAATGTCGCCAAAAATTGTTTTGTAGTCATTTGTTGTACTTTCAAATCTAAAGCCCGGCAAAATCAATAATTTTTGTCCTATATTTAATTCAGCCATTAAATATCCAGCATATATCTTCTCACCTGCTTCATAATCCTCTAAGTCAGCTGCACCGTTCGAAATATAATGATCCCAGTATTCATCAATAAACTGATCTAGTTTTTCTTTGTCTAATCCAACCGGGAAATCGTATTGACCATTTAAAAATTTACCGGCATCAAAGTCTCTATCCTCAAAATTGCTTAATCTAATCTTCTGCTCATTTGTTAATTCAAATTTATCCGGATTAGCAGCACCTATATCGTTTATCTCAAACGCAAGTGTAAACATTTGAGATTTATCTCGTTCCCTAAATTTATCCTTATATTTACCTCCAAACTTAATATTACCGGAGAAAGAATCTCCATACCTAAACGGTACAGTTAGATCTACCTGACCTGTAAAATCTCTATCATTTGTTTTTTCTTTATCAAGAAAATCTTGTTTAAAAAATGTTTCATCCAAATTATTTTTTGCCCCTAAAGGAATTATCAGAGGGCCCTGATCTTCAATAAGATCATTGTTAAAAGCACTCAATTCTCTAAATTGCGAATCGTGGGAGGAAGGCATATTTCTTTTGGTAAGCGAATATGAAGCTCTCCAATCAACTTTGAGAAAATCAAAATTATGTAACCCGCTTAAAGAATTTGTATAGAGGTCGGTAAATATTTTCCTATTTCTTAACCAATATTCAACATAAGAGGCACCGACCCTGTATCTTTTTCTTCTTCTTATTTCTTCTCTATCCGTTTTACCATATAAACTACTTAAAGATAATTGTCCGTTTTCAAGTTGATAATCCAAAGAAATACTACCACCGTAACGATTCCTGGTTTCTAACCTATCGCCCAAATTCAGATTATTTACGGATATAATTCCCCTTTCTTCATCACCTCTACTTTCTCTCTCAAAATTATAACTCACATCAAGTAAATCCGAGCTACGGTTGGCTTCTTGAAGATTTCCTGTTGCCAACACGCCTAGTTTATCATCAAAAAATCTATTGCTAATACTTAAATTTCCTTTATAGTTTCCATAATCATTTTCATGATCATTGTATCCTCCCATAAATCTCACGTTTCCGGTCATTCCTTTTGGTGCTTTTCTAACAACAAAATTTATCGAACCACCAACAGCATCGGCATCTTTGTCTGGTGTTAGCGCTTTAAATACTTCTATTCCTTCCAGCATATCTGAAGATATCATACTGAGATCTACCGACCTATCTTCCGCATCGGTTGAAGGCAATCTCTCCCCGTTAATTGTAATCGAATTAAATTTTGGGGCCAATCCTCTAACAATAATCTTAGTACCTTCTCCAGCGTCTCTTTCAATTGAAACACCTGGTAACCGCCCTACAGACTCAGCAGCATTTTGATCAGGTAATTCCTGAATTTTATCTGCAGATACTATATTTACTATTGTGTTTGAAGTCAGTTGCTGGTTGATTGCAGCGGCTTGTCCTTGCAATTGAGCTGTTACAAGAACCTCTTCACCCTCAACTAGCTGCGGGCTCATTGTATGATCTAATTCTAATGTTCTATTTTCAAATATTTCAACTTCAATGCTGTCTGATCTATATCCAAGATATCTAAAAACCACTATCTGCGGACCAACAGGAATTTTAGTCAACCTATATTTACCATCCTGATCCGATGCAGCACCGATAGATGTTCCAGCAATTAAAATATTTGTTCCCCATAAAGGAGAATCATCAGTTTGATCTAATATTCGTCCGGTTAAGTTACCTGATTGCGCTAAAATATTATGTGTTAAAAATAGACATGCAGTAAAGAATATTAAGATTTGTGCGAAACGGGATTTTTTCATAATATCAACCTCTTGAAAACTTACTTAATTTTAGGTTGCAAATTGAACATATTTAATATACTTGGTATACCTACCCGACTAACATAAGTAATTATGAAACTTTTTGCAAGGATAAAATGTAATCCTATTTTTGAAGCACAGAGTTTATTGAACTTTTTTACTTTTCGGTATCAAAATGTGAATAGTAATTAATATTAAAAAAGAAAGTTAGACTGTGGCGAATGAATTAAAGATTGGTTTTTGTAATATTTAGGGCAAATTAGACTTTATATTTCTTATAAATTTCGAGTCTAACAGGACATTTACAAACATAACTAAAACCAAATTCTTGATAATAATTACAGTGTCGTTCTAATTTTTCTAGAAAAACAATAGAATTTCCGACACACGATTCTACCCTACAACTTGGATTATTATCAAGACACTTGAAATTTCTATCACATTTATTTGTTTCTAGTTTGATCCTTTCTTCAATTTCAAACATTAAAACACCCCCGAAACAGTTTTTAATAACTTGATAAAATTAAAATCTAACAAAGTTACCAATTAACTAATTTTAATACAAAATAAATAAGTATAATTATTTGATAATTTTAAATTGGTCTATTCAAGATTTATTTTAAAAAATGATTCAAATAATTCATAAAACTTGTCAGGTTCCTCCAGATAGGGATTGTGTCCGCTTTGCTCAAACATGACAAATTCAGCTTGAGGCATAAATTTTTTATACTGAAGAGTATACTCTGGTGTAGATACTCCATCATATCTTCCGGCTATGATTAAGGTAGGTGATTTTATATCCTTAAGATTTCTTCTAAAATCAGAATCTATCATACTGCCTCCAACAAAAAAATCACCATCTCTACCAATAATAGAGTAGTAAACATCTACATTCATTCCTCTATATTTTGTCGTAGGCACCTTTTGTTTAAGGTTAGTATTGTGATAATAAACATACTTTATAGGAAATTTTCCATATAATTTTGTAAAAACAGAATCGCTTGAAACGTAACCCAATTTGCGTAGAGAATCGACCTTTTCCCAAAGCTCCGGAAAGTGTGTTTTTGCATAATGGTTATAGCTATCGCAATTGGCTTGCCACATTTCACCACTATGAAAACCATTAATAAGAACTAGTTTATTTACATTTTCCGGATATTTAATAGTATAAGCTTGTGCATGAACAGCTCCATAAGAGTGACCGACAATTGAAATCTCATCTAAATTTAGTTTTTTTCTAATTTCTTCCAAGAATTCAACATCATTGTTAATTGTATACTCGGATTTATTTTTCGCATCATCAGATAGTCCACGACCCAAAAAATCAATAAAAATAACTTTGTTTGTTTTATAATATTTGCCAAAATTCCCCTGCATGTAATCATGTGAGTTTCCTGGTCCCCCAGCTAAAAAGACAATCGGCTCTCCCTCTCCAAGCATCTCAACATTAATTTTATACCCGTTTATTTCATAGTGTTTTGGAGTAAATTTATCAAATATATATTCTTTACTTTGTGCTGTACTAATTGGAGAAAATAAAACTATAATTAATAGTAGATTTGATATAAAGTTTTTCATTTTTACCTTTAACTCTTATTAAAAATTTCGTCATTAATAAAACATAGCCGCAAAAAACTAAAAATATTTACAAGAAATTGCTAGATTTAATTGTCAATGACATATTAGGTCATTAATTTTCTCCTAATATATTTTGCATATTTATCTTAATCTTCTAAATAAAAAATAAAATTATTGGGAATTTATGGAACCAAACCAGAAATATCATGATTTAGTTAATGAGGTTAAAAAAAATATCAAAGAAATTTCAATTGATGAAACAAAAGCTAAACTAGACAAAAAAGAAAAAATTGTATTGATTGATACCAGAGAAGAGAGCGAATGGAACGAAAAAAGAATTGATGGAGCGATATACCTTGGTAAAGGAATTATTGAAAGAGAAATTGAGTTAACAGTTCCAAATCAAAAAACACAAATTGTTCTATATTGTGCCGGTGGATTTAGATCGGCATTATCAGCCGAAAACTTACAAAGAATGGGATATTCAAATGTTTATTCAATGATTGGCGGAATTAAAGAATGGGAAGAAAAGGGTTTTTCAATTAATAAAATCAGTCTCTAAAAATAAGCGTATTTCAGGAGATTAATTTATACTGCATTTATAAAAATAAATCAAAACAATCATCCGTTAAATTTTACTATTCATCTTGCGGTGGAAACCATCCGTTGAAATTATTCTAAAATCTATAATCAATTTGTTTTCTTGTATTATAAATAATAATTCTCATATTTACTTTCAATTTTATGTAGATCATCAGATGAAAAGATTGAATAAATATTCACTCCAAAAATAAAAATGCAATTTCTATATTTAAAACAAATGGTAATGGTAGGATTTTCTGAACGAACAGATTTCTTAAAAGAAGTAAACAAAAATTCCAGTGTAATACCTGATTTGCTAAATATTTTAGAAAAACATTCTTGTAATACAAATGGTGAAATTAAGAATAAATTTATTATCTACTCTAAATTTGATTCATCAAAACCAAAAAAATTCACTATTTCAGTTGGACCTAAATCTCTTAATTCTCAATATATTAATGATTTTAGTATTATCAGGATTCATGAAGGAAATTATATGAAATTTCCCGTGCACAATAATTCAAGAGAAAAAATAAATGATAAGTGGATGGAAATATTAATGTTTTTTGCAAATAAATATGTTACGCACCAAAGAGCATTTAAATCGGATTTTGAGCAACACTCCTCGGATGGATCTGTAGACATTTATGTCTCGATAAAATGATCAACGAAACTTTTCAAATTTAAATATCCTTTGGTTTTCAAAGCAATTGACATTATTTTTTTTCTATTGATAAATTTTTATGCAGAAAGTAAATATTTTGAGAATAAACCAGAAAGTAATAAAATTTTCAGTTCATATAGCCATTTGGATACTTTTATTAATTTCAACAATTAATTTTTTACTTATTGAGTACTCCTTAGTTGATGCTGTAATATTTTCTACAATTTATGTTTTCTCGCTTAGCGTTATTTTTTACCTGAATTATTTATTTATTGCCAATCTACTCTTTATCCACAAAAAATATTTTCTCTACTTACTAGTAATTTCAGCAACAATTTTTCTTATTAACTATTTGACCATGTTAACTCTTTTATCAGATTGGTTTGCTAGTAATGGAGTATACAATGTACAACTAGACTCTATAATCAATTTAATTCTCCTTTGCGGTGTATCTAGCTTGTTAAGAGGATATGAGTTTTGGTATGATGCTAGAGAAAAGCAAATCAAATTAGAAAAAGAAAATATTGCTAAAGAATTACAGTTTTTAAAATCTCAAATAAATCCGCACTTTCTGTTTAATACCCTGAATAACATTTATTCTCTCACTTATCATAAAGATGATAAAGCTCCGGAGATGATTTCTAAACTTTCAAAATTATTAAGATATATGTTGTACGATTGTTCAAACAATAGAGTCGAACTAAAAAAAGAAATAGAAATGATTGGAGTTTATCTCGATTTGGAAATACTAAGATTAGGTGAAGATAGAAATATAGATTTTTATCATGAAGGGGTTAACTCAGAATATAAAATAGCACCACTTATTTTAATCAATGTTATTGAAAATGCTTTTAAGCATAGTGATATCAGTAATAACAGAAATGGGTGGATTAAGATTGAACTTTTGGTAAATGGGAATAAACTTAATTATTCTGTAGAAAATACAATGAACTTAGAAAAAGATAATAAAAGTAAATCAGGAATTGGTTTAGAGAATTTGCAAAAACAATTAGATATTAATTATAATGAGAAGAGTACTTTAAATATTACGAGAAATAAAGATCGTTTTAAGATAGAAATAGAAATTGAATTGGATGAAAACAATGAAGTATAAATGTCTAATTATTGATGATGAACAACCTGCTAGAAATTTAATAAAGAGTTATGTTAAAAATATTGATAAACTCGAGCTTATTGCTGAATGTGAAAATGCTATTGATGCAGCTAATATAATTACAGAACAAAATATTGATTTAATTTTTCTTGATATTCAAATGCCGGGCTTAACTGGAATTGAATTTATTAAAACGATGAAAAATCCCCCAGCAATAATATTAATAACTGCTTACGAAAATTATGCTGTGGAAGGTTTTAATTTAGATGTAACTGACTATCTGCTTAAACCGGTAGAGTTTCCTAGGTTTTTAAAAGCTGTTACAAAAGCAATTGATTCTATAAATAGCTCTAAAAATATTAATTCTGCGGATCAATCTGAGAACAATAAGGAAAATGATTTCATTTTCGTAAAAACGAATAAAGAACTAATAAAGGTGGCAGTAAAAGAAATTCTTTATGTAGAAAGCCTTAGGGAATATGTTCAAATTGTGACTAATAAACAAAAACTCATCACCTATCAATCAATTTATAAATTCTATGAAGTTCTACCTCAAAATATTTTTTTTAGATGTCATAGGTCCTTTATAGTAAATGTTTCCGTGATAGATAAAGTTATTGGCAACTTAATATTTATTGGCAAGCACAGAGTCCCAATAAGTAGAGGTCAAAGAGAAAGTTTTTTAGAATTCATTAATTCTAATAAATTATTTTAACTGAATTTTTGTTTTAATCGAAAATCTTATTTAATATTTCAGCCACCCAAGTATCATTTTCAATCTTTTGATCTCTAATATTATTGAAATATTGATCAATATCTTCAAATTTATTTAATTCACTGTCATTAAGTATTTGTATAACAACAGAAGGGTTACTCTGCATTTTTTTCGATTTTAAAACAAGTTCAAAATCGGAACGATCTATATATTCATACGATCTTAATTCTTTGATTATATATGCGAGTTCAAAAACATTGGTTTTCCCATCACTAAGCTCATCAATGACTTTAGATTTAAAATCTGGGATTAAATAGTTGGGAGCATTTTTGAGCTTAAGCCACATTCTGGAAACTTTACGTTTATTTTTTTCAGCCCTCGAGGTATAATAAATGTAAACAACACCTCGTTTAAGTTTTTCTAATTCTTCTCTTACTTTATCATCTTTAATTTTAGAAAAATGGAAAAACACATCTTGCGGGTAATTTATGCTGGAAAGAAATCCAAAACCTTTATCAAATATTTTTTTAACTCTGCAAAAATCTAAAAGCTCTTTTTCCATACTTGTTCATTATCCAGTAAAAAACAATTCCAACATAACTAATTATTTTGAAAATAATTTTTATGAAAAATTAATTTTATGCTGCATTAATTCTCGTTACAATTTCATCTAATCTTACTTTTTGCTGATAGATAAATGGCAGCATTCCTACTCCTTCAGCAAAATCTATCACATAAGCTAATATTGCAAATATACTTCCAGGAGTTGCGTTTGTCTGTGTAGCAGCAATTACTAATGTAAAAATTATTAAGCCAAAGAGTATAACCTCAATAATTCCATAATTTAATGATTCCAAATCGGATAGTTTTATTTTCCAAAAAGCTATTTTCTTAAAGTGACTAAAAATTGATTCTTTTTTCTTACTAGAAATAATATCAACATGTTTATCCAATTGATCATTCATCGACTTATTATATCCGAAAATTTTCTTCTCGCTAAAGACATATACCAAAACAATCAATATTATTGCTCCAATTCCGGCAACAAATATTTTATAATCAAAAATGAAAAGCATAATTATTGAACCAACGACTGCAAATAGCGAAGTAAAACCAGTTGGAAGTTCATACTCAAAAAAATCAGATATTTTTTCTACCAAATTAGATCGCGCCACTACTTGGGAATCTGATGATCGTTTTTGAATTTGGGATTCTACAGTTTCAGTTGCAAGATTTGAATAAATACCGGCATAGACTCTTGTATCATAAACTCTTCTTATTACACCAACAATTAGCATTCCAAAGAATATTACAGAAAAGTACAATACCCCATCATATTTTCCATTTATCAAATCATTAATAGCTATTCCAAGAAAAAATGGAATTAGAAGATTTAGAATATTCTCCATTGATAGAAGAATAAATGTTAGACTAATCTTTCTTTTAAATCTTTTAAAGATACTTAGCAATGAAAACAAGTAATTCATATATCAACATTCACAATTGTTTACTGATCTTTGACAAAAACTGAAACAAATATTTCTACATTTTCCATTTCAAAATCTTTATTAAATGAATACGCTTCAAAATCATATTTATAACTTCTATTAATATCAGTTTTGAAGATCTGTTCCCAAGCTTTCACGACACTGCCTTCACTTGTGCCTTTAACCAATTGTTTATAATATCTTGATGAAGGTATTTTAACAGAAATAAATTTGCTTTTTAATGATGAGGAAGGATTATCAACTTTATATCCCAGAAGTACGTCAAAGCTTTCAGTCCCATTAATTTCGGTAAAATTATAAGTAACTACATAAATTTTATCATTTGCTCTTGAGTGGAATAATTGAGCATCAAAATTTTCTTCAAGATGATTCCATAATTTTTCAATATCATTAGCATGTTTTTCATCCTCATAACTTGTCCTTAATGAATAGCCAACAATATGAAAACTTTCTAAGTTTACGAATTCCTTTTTCTCAACCTCAGGTTCTTTTTTAACCATAACACATGCAGTTGTAAATTGAGTGAATACTAAACTTGCTAATAATGTTTTGAAGAAGAATGATTTGAATTGTTTCATAATTATTCCTTTTTTATTGAATTTTATATATACAAGGTAATTGATGAATTGTGGTTGAAAGAATTTTTTCAACGAATGGTTAAGCTTATTAAACAAACTGCATAGAATTGATTAAAGAATGGATCAAATATCGGTGAGGGAACAATTACTATTGCTCCCTTTAGCGATACTATATTTTATATTGATGTAGTCTTATTTGCTCCCTCTAACAAATCATGGGGTATAAAAATTGATTTATATTTTTCTTGCAGTTCATAAACCACAGCAAGCAATGACGGAATAATAAATAATGTTACAGTTGTTGCAAATATTTCCCCAAATGCCAATGATATGACGGCAGGAATTAAGTATTGAGCCTGCTCAGAAGTTTCCGCCATAAGTGGAGTTAGACCTGCAACTGTAGTAACTGTTGTTAGAAAAATTGCTCTAAAACGACTAGAACCGGCCTGAACTAATGCCTCCTTAATTGGCATGCCATCCAAGCGTAAATCGTTAAACCTGGTTAACATTACTAAACTATCATTAACAACAATTCCCATAACTGCAAGCATTCCAAAAAATGAAAGAATACTTAATGGATAGTTCATTATTAGGTGACCATAAGCAGCCCCGACGAAACCAAATGGTATAATCGACATTATTACCAAAGGCTGCCAGTAAGATTTTAGTGGAATTGCCAATAAACTAAATATGAGCAATACTACAATTGCAAAAGCCATCTTTAATCCGCTTCTAAGTTCAAATATTTCCTCTAGCTCGCCAGCTCCCTTTAATTTTAATCCGGGATATTTATCCTTTAATTCATTTTCAAATAATTGTTGAGCCCAATAGAATACTTCCTCGGAAGATATTATTTTATGATTAAGATTTGCTGATAATGTTGCAGTTAATAATCCATTATTTCTTGAAATCGATGTTTCAGCTGTTTCTAGTTTAATATCAGCTACTAAAGATAATGGCAACCAAACACCTTCATTAGTCTGAATTCTAAAGTTCATGAGGTCAGCAATATACTTTCTTTTTTCTTTTTCATAATTAAGAAACACTTTAACTTCCTTACTTGCTCTTTGTAATCTCTGAATCTCTAAACCACCAAATGCATCACCAATTTGAGATGCCAAATCTTGAACTGAAACTCCTAAATGTTCAGCTTCTTTCTTTAGGCTTAGTCTTAATTGCGGCGAACCAGTATTTATATTATCGGTTAAGTCATTTACTCCGTTTATTTCCCTCAGCAATGAGCTCATTTCATCAACAGCTTTATTAAGAATTTGCTTATCTGATGATATTAGTTCTAATTGAAAATCACCGCCAGTTTCAAATGTACCAGAGAATTCTAATTTTTCTGTTCCTTCTAATACACCTACTTTGTCTCTAAAAATATCAATTAACTTTAGCGTCTCAATTTTTTTATTTTCTTCACCCTGAAGTTCAGCATAGATTTCCGCATCATATGCATCATTTAATCCAACCATTATTTTCTGAATTGGTTGATTTTCATGTTTATCGTTCTCTGTATATTCTTCATTAATTTCTTTAGCCGCTCTTTCAATCTTTTCCAAATTGGCTAATGTTAATTTTATGGGACTTCCACTATTCATTTTCATTGTAACAGTTATTATTTGTCCCGGTATTTGGGGAAAGAATACTGTTTTAATTGAACCGTTAAATATCATTCCAATACTTATTATTGCAACCGTAGTAAAAACTAATATAAAGCTTAGTTTATTGGATAATACTTTGTTAAGAAGTGGAGTATATATCTTACGATTCATATAATCCAGCATTTGTGATGCTTTATCCTGAAGCTTTCTTAGGCCTTTGGTAAATGTGTTCTTTGGTTTAGAATTTAATTTTTTAATAGCAGCAAGATGAGCCGGAAGAATAAATTTACTTTCGAATAAGGAAAAAAGAACTGCTACAATTACTATAACTGAAAAACTGGCAAATACTTTCCCAAGATCATTATCAATTAATAATATAGGAGAAAAAGCAGCTACTGTTGTAAATGCCCCAAATATAGTGGCAGTAGCTACCCTACTTACCCCCTTAATAGTTCCATCAAATCTGTCTGTTAAACTTTTCCTCTCTTCAAAAACACTTTCCCCAACAACAATTGCATCATCAACCAAAATTCCCAACACCAGGATAAGCCCGAAAGTTGTGATATCATTGAGAGAATAATCAAGAAATCTTTCTCCAATAAATGCCATTGCACCTGCTAAAGAAATTGGTATCCCCATGGCAACCCAAAATGCAAGTCTGCCATTTAAGAATATTGTAAGTAGAACAAAAACTATTAACAATCCTTGCCAAGCATTTGTACCAAGCAAGTTTAATCTGTTTTTCATGTATATGCTTGTTTCACCCCAAATATCAAGCTCTATATTGGAAGGCAATTCAAGTTTGATTTCATTAAGAACCTCTCTTGCAGCTTCACTAACTTCAATTAAATGACCCTTTTTAGAAGTATAAGCTATCATCCCAACAGAAGGCT
>Ga0209633_10000235_pt1 | contig 66439 bp, 63 predicted proteins | sample Cruoilmetagenom1_FD_187290 | JGI IMG/M metagenome (GOLD analysis project Ga0209633, IMG submission 187290) | Oil polluted marine microbial communities from Coal Oil Point, Santa Barbara, California, USA - Sample 1 (SPAdes) (version 2) | ecosystem: Environmental > Aquatic > Marine > Oil seeps ... | reverse complement strand
AAAAATAAATAAATGAAAACAATAGGATACATCATCCAAAAAGAATTTAAACAGATCTTTAGAAATAAAGCGATGCTACCACTAATTTTTGTGTTGCCTTTAATTCAGCTTGTAATTCTTTCAAATGCAGCCACGTTTGAGGTGAAAAACATAAAGTTCTCTTATATAGATCATGATAAAACTTCTTTTTCAAGAGAGCTGATTGATAGATTTGAAGCATCCACCTATTTTAATATCATTACTAATTTTCCTTCAAGTAAAATTGCAAGTTCTGCAATGTTAAAAGGAGAAGTTGATGTAATTTTAGAAATTCCAAAGTATTTTGAACGCGACCTTTTAAAAGAAAAAAAAACAGACCTTTCGGTAATAATAAATGCAATTGATGGAGCCGCAGCTGGAGTTGAAAATGTATATATCAATCAAATTGTACAGCGTTTTAACAAAAATGCACAAGTTGGCTTAATGCAGCCATCCGATAAAAAATTTATATCTAAAAAGATCATAAGCATTCCATCCTTTTGGTATAATAAAACCTTGAATTATAAAACATTTATGGTTCCGGGTATATTGGTTTTATTGGTAACTATGATAACTCTATTCTTATCAGGAATGAATATAGTGCGAGAAAAAGAAATTGGCACTTTAGAACAAATGAATGTAACACCCATAAAAAAACATCAGTTTATAATCGGTAAATTATTTCCATTCTGGGTATTGGGTATGCTGTTATTAACTGTCGGACTAATCATTGCAAGAGTCTTATTTAATGTACCGATGGTGGGAAGTCCTATTTTGATGTATGCTTACACCTCTATTTATATTTTGGTGATTTTAGGCATGGGACTCTTTATTTCCAATTTTACAGACACCCAGCAACAAGCAATGTTCATTGCCTGGTTTTTTATGGTTATTTTTATCTTAATGAGTGGACTATTCACACCTATTGAAAGTATGCCACAATGGGCACAATATTTAACAGAATTTAATCCAATAAAATTCTATGTAGAAGTAATGCGAATGGTCATGTTAAAAGGATCAAGTTTTACCGATATCTTACCTCAATTCGGGAAAACCTTTTTATATGCAATTGTTATGAATGGATTGGCTATTTGGAGTTATAAAAAGGTGAGCTAATGGAAAAAAAGAAAAATAATTATCGTTTACAAACTGATGAATCACTCTTTTTAAGAGGTCCGCTTTCTAGGATTAAGGAGTTATTTTTCACATTTAGAGTGTTTTTTAGTTTTATAAAAGGGTTTAGAAAAATGCACTTTATCGGCTCCTGTGTTACAGTATTTGGTTCAGCGCGTTTTACAGAAGATTCTGAGCATTATAAAAACGCAGTAAAAATTGGTCAGGCACTATCCAAACTCGGTTTTACTATTATGACAGGTGGTGGTCCTGGAATTATGGAAGCGGCTAATAAAGGGGCTTATGAGTCTGGTGGATATTCTGTAGGTTGTAATATTATCCTTCCGTTTGAGCAAAAACCAAATCCATATCTTCACAAATGGATAGATATCCGCTATTTTTTTGTCCGCAAGTTTTTATTAATGAAATATTCTTTTGCTTTTGTAGTGATGCCCGGTGGAATGGGAACCTTAGACGAATTATTTGAGTCGCTTACATTGATACAAACCAAAATGATTCAAAATTTTCCTATTGTAATTTTTGATTCTGAATATCACAAAGAATTATGTCAGCATATTCAGGTAATGGCTAAAAATGAAAGTATTAGTCAAGAAGATATGGAATTACTATTTGTAACCGATTCTGTTGAAGATTTAATAACACATATTGAAACCTATGCTATTAAAAAATTTGGATTGGTAAAGAAAAAAAATCCCAAATGGTGGTTTGCTGAAAACGAATAAAACTATAAAATGAAACACATGCTCAAAAAAATATCCATACTTATAACTGCAATTATTTTTATGTCATTTAATCTTCAAAACGATGAAAAAACCTATTCTTTAACAATAACCGTAAAAGACTTACGAAATTCAAAAGGTGTAGTTCAGTTTGCTATATATAACAAAGAAGGTTCCATTCCTGATGAAAAATATAAGAAATATTACAAAATAGATAGTGTAGCCATTAATGATCATACAGTAACTATAACTTTTAATGGTTTACCTAAAGGTAGATACGCTATCAATATACTACATGACGAAAACAAGAACGGTAAAGTAGACAAAAAATTTATACTCCCAAAAGAAGGTATAGGCTTTTCAAATTATGAATCAATGGGAATAAGTAACCGTCCTAAGTTTTCTAAAGCAAGTTTTGAAGTAAGTTCCAATACAGAAAAAGTTATAAAGATTATTTATATGTAGTCATAAAACTCCTAAATTTTTATTAAACTAATTTTATAGATCGTTCAGAAGTAGTTTTGTAGTTTTGTATTTAGAATGATTCTAAAAAAGATATGCTTGATATTCAAAAAATAAGGAGAGATTTTCCTATTTTAAAACGGAAAATAAATGGTAAACCATTGGTTTATTTTGACAATGCCGCTACTTCACAAACACCACAAGTTGTCATTGACTCCATAGTAGATTATTACAGTAATTACAATGCTAATATACATCGTGGAGTACATACGTTAAGTCAGGAAGCCACTGACGCCTATGAGTATGCCCGTAAAAAGATTCAGCAACATTTTAATGCAAAAAAAACGCATGAAATTATTTTTACATCAGGAACAACGCATAGTATTAATTTGGTTGCCACCGGATTTACCAGTTTTTTAAAAAAAGGTGATGAAGTGATTGTTTCTGCACTAGAGCATCATTCAAATATTGTGCCTTGGCAAATGCTTTGTGAACGGACAGAGGCTATATTAAAAATTATTCCGATTAATGACGAAGGAGAATTGTTAATGAATGTATATGAAGACCTACTTTCTAACAAGACCAAATTGGTTTTTGTCAATCATATTTCAAATGCGTTAGGCACCATAAACCCAATCAAAAAAATTATTGATAAAGCACATCGTGTTGGTGCTGCTGTTTTAATTGACGGTGCTCAAGCTTGTCCACACATAAAGCCTGACGTACAAGAATTGAATGTAGATTTTTATGTCGCCTCTGCACATAAAATGTGTGGCCCAACGGGTGTAGGCATGCTTTATGGAAAAGAGGAATGGTTAGAAAAATTACCACCTTACCAGGGAGGTGGCGAAATGATCAAAGAAGTAACTTTCGAAAAGACTACCTATGCAGATCTACCTCATAAATTTGAAGCAGGAACACCTAATATTGCCGGTGTAATTGCCTTTGGAGTTGCTATAGACTACATGAATACTATTGGTTTTGATACCATTGCCTCCTATGAAAAGGAACTCTTAACTTATGGAACCAAAAAATTATTGGCTATCGAAGGACTGAGAATTTATGGTACTTCAACAGAAAAAACTTCTGTTATTTCCTTTAATATTGAAGGCATTCATCCGTATGATATTGGTTCAATTATAGATAAATTAGGCATTGCTGTACGCACAGGACATCACTGCGCCCAACCCATCATGGATTTCTACAAAATTCCCGGCACGGTACGTGCTTCATTTGCTTTTTATAATACTAAAGAAGAAATTAGTAAATTAGCCGATGCCGTACAACAAGCAAAAAATATGCTCCTTTAAATTTATAATTATGCCCAAAATGATCTTTCTTTTTATGCTCACATTATTATTAAATTCGTGTAGTACAACTAAAATTATATATGTTGCTGATGCAATTGTGGATTGTGAAGGTGTTACCACTCAAAAATGCTTCAACATAAAAGAAAACAAAGAAGATGACTGGACACTATTTTATGATTCGATTGAAGGCTTTGACTATGAAGAAGGTTTTATTTATAAAATTGAAATGGAAATTACCAAAATAAAAAATCCACCAAGCGATGGTTCCAATTTAAAATACAAATTGATAAGAATTATATATCAAGAAAAAAGCAAAAAAAGCCAGGAGAAATTGACCTTCGATGGAAAATGGGAAGTGTCTAATTTAATTGGAATAAATAGTTTGAGCAAATCACCAACGCTGTTAATAGACCTCGAGACTAAAAAAATATCAGGTAATGCTGGCTGTAATTCTTACGGCAGTGATTTTTCTATTGAAGGCAATCAGCTAAAATTCACAACACCTGTAGCCACCAAAATGTATTGTTCAAATATGAAAATTGAAAAAACTTTTTTTAACTGTTTACGAACTACTTCAAATTATAAATTTGTTGATGGTTCACTTACATTTTACACCAAAGACGGTAACGAGCTAATGACATGTGCTAAGCTTAAGGAATAAATGATACTTATTTAATTTTAGCATTTATTATTTTCTGCCAAAATCGGCTGGAATCTCACCCCAGGCCTTGGTTTCCCATTTTAATATTTTATTTTTATAAGTATGTATTTTCAACCAATTCAATGCTCTGTCTATCAATTCAAATAGCTTTTTATTATCCTTGTTTTTTTTAATACTTGTATTTATATACTTTTTCTTAACCCAATTTATTGCAATTCTACTATCCGAATAAATGGGAAGGTCAAGTTTATGTTTTTTACAAAAAGCTAAAGCATGAACTAATGCCAAAAACTCCATTATATTATTACTCCCTCCTTTAAAAGGGCCTTGTATAAATAACTGTGTTTCCGTATCGGTATAAACACCTTTATATTCTGAAACTCCTTTATTATTACAAGCACCATCAACTGCGATACTATTTAAAACTGGTTTTCCAATTATTTGTAGTTGCTCTTTGGTCAATTCACTTTCAAAACTATTTTTACCAATATAATCTTCGTAGTTACTCTTAAAGGCTTTTTCGGCATTCTCCTTAGTCTTAAACGATTTGTATTTCGCACCTTTAAAACCTACTATTTGTTGTTGGCATTCTTTCCAAGTGTTATAAACACCTCTCTTTTTTCCTTCCCATACTACATAGAATTTTTTCTTCGCCATCCACTTAACTTTTTAGTAAATCTTCAATAATCTTAGGAAAGTATTTCATTTCTAATTGGTGTATTTTCTTTGCTACACCCTCGGCTGTATCATCTTTATCTACAGCGACACTTTTCTGAAAAATTATGGCGCCTTCATCATAATTTTCGTTGACATAATGAATTGTTATTCCTGTTTCCCTCTCTTTATTGGCAATTACAGCATTGTGTACATACATACCATACATTCCTTTTCCCCCATACTTTGGTAACAATGCAGGGTGAATATTTACTATTTTATCTGGAAAAGCTTTTATTATTTTTTGAGGAACCCTCCATAAAAAACCTGCAAGGATAATAAAATCTGCTTCCTTCTTTAATAAATTTAAAATGATATCGGTATTGACAAAATCATTCCTGTTAAAGTGTAAACTTTTAACATTCAGGTCATTAGACCTTTCCAACACTTTGGCATCCTTCTTGTTAGAAAGCACTTGAACAACAGTCGCAACTGTACTTTTCTGAAAGTATTTTATAATGTTCTCGGCATTTGTGCCGGAACCTGATGCAAAAATTACAATACGTCTCATTAAATACCGTTTGATTGTTTTCACAAAAAAAAGAATTATTATTAACAATTACAGAGGTATTAATTAAAATTTAAACATTTTTTATTAAATTAGACCTCATAATTTTTGAGGTAAATGAATGTTTTAACCTAAAGTTTTTTACTTTTGCCTCGATTTTAAATTTAAAAATTAGAAAATTATGTCAGACATTGCATCAAGAGTAAAGGCTATTATCGTTGACAAACTAGGCGTTGACGAGAATGAAGTAACTACAGAAGCTAACTTTACGAACGATTTAGGAGCAGATTCATTAGATACTGTTGAATTAATCATGGAATTTGAAAAAGAATTTGATATTCAAATACCAGACGATCAAGCAGAGAATATTGGAACTGTTGGTCAAGCAATCAGCTATATAGAAGAAGCTAAAAAGTAATCTAACGATAACTTTATTACAATACTACGAGCATCACTTCGGTGATTTGCTCGTAGTTTTTATCATCTAATAACTAATTCTTTATCTACATGGAATTAAAACGAGTAGTGGTAACCGGACTTGGGGCCTTAACACCCATTGGTAATAACATCAATGAATATTGGAAAGGTTTAATTAACGGAGAAAGTGGGGCCGCGCCGATTACATATTTCGACGCTACTAACTTTAAAACTCGTTTTGCATGTGAAGTTAAAAACTTCAACCCAACTGATTTTTTAGACAGAAAAGAAGCACGTAAAATGGATAAGTTTACGCAATATGCCATGGTTGCGTCTCAAGAAGCAATTGATGATTCGGGATTGGATTTTGAAAAAGAGAACAGAGATAGAATAGGTGTTATTTGGGGTGCTGGAATTGGTGGTTTAGAAACTTTTCAAAATGAAGTTTTAGAGTATGCCAATGGAGATGGTACACCTCGTTTTAATCCTTTTTTTATTCCCAAGATGATTGCAGATATTGCGCCTGGACAAATCTCAATTAAACACGGGCTAAGAGGTCCGAATTTTGCTACAGTTTCGGCATGTGCCTCCTCAGCAAATGCAATAATAGACGCTTTTAATTATATCCGTTTAGGACAAGCAGATATTTTTGTTTCGGGTGGTTCTGAAGCTGCAGTTACTATTGCCGGTATGGGTGGATTTAATTCCATGCATGCCCTTTCAACAAGAAATGACGATCCTAAAACAGCATCAAGACCTTTCGATAAAGACCGAGACGGTTTTGTATTAGGCGAAGGTGCCGGGGCTTTAATTTTGGAAGAATATGAACATGCAAAAGCACGAGGTGCCAATATTTACGTAGAATTGATTGGTGGCGGCTTATCAGCTGATGCACATCATGTTACGGCGCCACATCCTGAAGGCTTGGGCGCTATAAGTGTTATGAAGAATTGTCTACATGATGCCGGTATCGCAGCCAAAGAAGTAGATACTATAAATATGCATGGAACTTCTACTCCGTTAGGCGATATTGCAGAATCTAAGGCTATAAAAAAAGTTTTTGGTGAGCATGCATATTCTATCAATATCAATTCAACTAAGTCTATGACCGGGCACTTATTAGGTGCCGCCGGAGCTATTGAAGCAATAGCTTCTATTTTAGCAATAAAACATGGTATGGTACCTCCAACCATTAATCATTTTACTGATGATGATGGAATTGACCCAAAACTTAATTTTACTTTTAACAAAGCTCAAAAAAGAGATGTGAAAATCGCAATGAGTAATACTTTCGGTTTTGGAGGTCATAATGCCTGTGTATTATTTAAGAAACTGGAGTCTTAATATTTCAAATGAACTTTATTAAAAACATCTTAAAATCTCGCTCTGAAAAAGACGAGATTTTTTTGGCTTCAATTCAAAAAATTTGCAGGTTTAAACCTACCACATTAAAGCATTATAAAAAAGCTTTTACACATAGTTCCGTAAAGAAAACATCAGCCGCAGGGAAGCCTTTAAATTATGAACGCCTTGAATTTTTGGGTGATGCTCTACTAAGCTCAATTATTGCTATCTATCTGTTTAAAAAAATTCCTTTAGGTACTGAAGGTTATTTAACACAAATGCGCTCTAAAATAGTGAGTAGAGAACATTTAAATGAAATAGGAAAAGATTTAGGTCTGATACGTTTTATAATTAGCAATGTGCCCAGGAAAAATTTTGGAGATAATATCCATGGCAATATCTTTGAAGCATTAATTGGCGCGGTATTCTTAGATAAAGGATATCTTCCTTGTGAAAAGTTTATTTACAGAACGGTTATTGAACCATATGTTGATATTGAACGATTGGAAGGTAAAATAACCAGTTATAAAAGTGTATTGATAGAATGGTGTCAAAAAGCTAAAAAGCAAATTCACTATGATGTTTATGAGGACACGGGTAATGATGCCATAAAACATTTTAGCGTAAAACTTTCTATCGACGATGAAGTTGTTTCCAAGGGTAGAGCCACTTCAAAGAAAAAAGCTGAAGAAATTGCTTCTAAACGTGCCTATTATAAATTACAGGATAAGATTCCCTTGTAGCTAAAACGATTTCGTAACTATTCCCCTTTTATACCAAAACAATACTTAATTTTGTAGAAATATATTTTTATGTCTAAAGTGCTTACATTAGGTTATGAATATGAACATGACTATAATTTAATTGCGATTAATAGTACACTAGATGATTATAGATTAGCATATTTTTTAAATAAAAAGTTAGCAATACATTTAGAGCGTCAGGCTAAAAATATTGATTTTACTGATAAAAATTGTTCTTTTACACTGTTTAAATATGATTGTGATCGTACATTTTCATCGTGGTCATTAGTAGCTAATAGACATATTTTTACATTAAAAAATATAGAAGAAACAAATTTGTTTCATGAAGAATCTAAAATTTCTTATTTAATTAATGAAAAGAAAAAGGTAGATTTCTTTTTAAAAATCTTTGGTGAATTTAGTACGAATTCAATGAAATCATTACTTGAGAAAATAAAAGAGATCAAAGGTGTGATTACATCTTATAGTATTGATCCTCGAACATTAAAATCAAAAGATTATTTAATTTTTTAACTATGCGAAATCGTAAAAAGACAAAAATAGTAGCCACTTTAGGTCCGGCTTGTGACTCGAAAGAAATTATTGAAGAAATGATGGGCGTTGGGGTTAATGTTTTTAGAATTAATTTTTCGCATGCCGACTACGACAACGTTACTCAAAAAATAAAGGAAATTCGAGAAATAAATTTACGTAATGGGTTTAACGTCGCTATTTTAGCTGATTTGCAAGGCCCAAAATTACGGGTTGGTGTCATGGGCGAAAAAGTAAAGCTTAAAAAAGATGATACTTTTATATTTACTACATTAAAATGTGAAGGCACCAGCGAAAAAGCCTATATGACGTATCAAAATTTTCCCAAAGACGTTAAGCCCGGAGAACAAATATTAGTAGATGATGGTAAATTATTATTTGAAGTTATTAAAACCGACGGTAAAACGGAAGTAACAACCAAAGTACTTAGAGGTGGTAAACTAAAATCAAAAAAAGGGGTTAATCTTCCTAATACTAGTATTTCACTACCTGCTTTAACGGAAAAAGATAAACAAGATGCTCTTTTTGCCATTAAAATGGAGGTAGACTGGATAGCATTGTCTTTTGTAAGACACGCCGAAGACCTAATTGAATTAAGGAATTTAATTACCGAACATTCGGATTTTAGAATTCCAATTATGGCTAAAATAGAAAAGCCCGAAGCCGTTGCCAGAATTCAACAAATAACTCCTCATTGCGACGGATTAATGGTTGCTAGAGGAGATTTAGGAGTTGAAGTTGAAATGGAAAAAGTCCCTTTAATCCAAAAAAAACTAGTATTACAAGCAAAAAAAGCTAGAATCCCAGTAATAATTGCTACACAAATGATGGAAAGTATGATTACCAGTCAGGTACCTACCAGGGCCGAGGTAAATGATGTTGCCAACTCAATTATGGATGGGGCGGATGCTGTAATGCTTTCTGGTGAGACCTCAGTAGGTGAATTTCCTGTTGAAGTCATTCATAAAATACGTTCAATTATTGAAAATGTAGAAGATTCAACTCTAATTAGTATACCTAAATCTTTTATGTTTAGCATTAATGAACGCTTTATTTCTAAAACCGTCTGTTATCAAGCTGCTAGAATGGCTGATGATATTGGTGCTACCGTAGTTTCAACCTTAACCAACAGTGGTTATACTGCCTTTCAAATTTCGGCCTGGAGACCCAAAACACATATTTTAGCTTTTTCGTCTAATAGACGAGTGTTGGCAATGCTAAACTTATTATGGGGTGTAAAAGCTCATTATTATGATAAATATGTTAGTACTGATGATACTGTTGTCGATATTAATGCAATTGCAGAAGAAAAAGGGTATGTCAATAAAGGAGATTATGTGATCAATTTGACCTCAATGCCTGTAAAAGAAAAAGGTATGGTAAATACTTTAAGAGTTAGTCAGATAGAATAAGTTAGATGAGACCTGAAAAATAAGAATTAATTTATTTCATTTTTTTAAATTCAAGTTCTAATAGTTTTAGACCATCTCTAATTAGATCGGCAACTTCCTTTTTATCGGTAAGTTTCTCTAAATAAGCAACCATTGAATCTTTTAATTTAGAATCTTGACTATAGATCAACTCATAAATTTCTAATGGCAATAACCAATCATTGGGATATTCATGTGAAATTATTTCAAAAATTTCACCGAGTCTATTGACATTTAAATTATGGCTATCTCTAATATCACGCACTTCTTGGTACATAGCATGTAGCTTAATATCATTCTCAGAATATTGAATTTTATGCGTTTTTTCTTTTGGAGCTTCAAAAACCAGTCCATAATTTTCAGGATCAGCTACGCCGGAATATGCTGAAACAACTTCTTTGCCAACTGCCATATCATAGATTCCCCAATCGGGATGAAACAAAATGGTATCATGGTGTTTTACCGTACAATTTTTAAAAGAAATTAAAATAATTTTACCTTTTAAATTTCGTTTCCCAGTAATAATCTCACCTTCAACCTGTATTCCTCCTTCAAAAGTTAAGACTACGGTTTTCCCTTCATAAATTCCATAAGCTTCCAAATCAGTAGGAGACATATCTTCAATAGCGATATTGATGCCTTTTAGCATTCCTGCCGGTGATCCAAATCCGTCAACATGGTACTCTTTGCTGTGCCCTATCAATTCTTTATTTTTATAAGCTAATGCGGTAGGGCCAGTTGTTTGAAAATATGCAGTTTTAGAATTATCATTAGCAATTACATGTGTAAACTTACCTGAGATCTGAATTCCGGTACTCAATAAAATCGTTCCTAAGCTTTTAGAGTCAATTAATTTATAAAGTCCTTTTAAGCCTCCTTTTCGTAATGCCATTGTATTCGCAAATTCTTCTAATATTAAGCTCAAATGTGCAAAATCAGGTGTTACAAATAATTGGGGTTGAGGTTTTGTAATATCAAAATCAGTATCTGCCGCTATTATAGAATATGGTATTTTCTTTACTTCTTTACTCATACACCATCTGCTCTCTCCGATTGAAGATAACAGTCCTGCCCCATAAATCTTAGGGTGATCAAGTGTTCCGATCAATCCGTATTCAACCGTCCACCAATGTAAATTCCTAATTTTAGCCATCTCACTTGGTTCACCCATATTGGCGGCTATTTCAACTACTTTTTTATCTGCTTTATCAATATCTGTTTTAGATGTATTTGGGTCTTCTTTAAGAATAGATAAATGACGAATTGCTTCATACAATTCATAATCTTTTGCCGAAGAAATTGCCTTACTTCCTATATCACCAAATCGTCTTAAGTATTCTGCATACTCAGGGTTTGCAATAATGGGTGCGTGCCCCGCCGCTTCATGAATAATATCGGGTGCAGGTGTATATTCAATATGATCTATCGTTCTAATATCGGCTGCAATAACCAATACATTATATGCCTGAAATTCCATAAAGGCATTCGGGGGAATAAATCCGTCAACAGAAACAGCCGCCCATCCTATCTCTTTTAATATCCTATTCATTCCTTGCATTCTTGGGATTTGATCAGTAGAAATTCCCGTTAGAGTTAATCCCTCTTTATATGATTCATGAGCAACATCGCTAAGGTAGTTTATACTTTTTCGCATAACATAACGCCAAACGGCTTGATTTTGAGCAGTATACTCATTATAAGGTTGAGGAATTATTAAAGACCTTAAATGTTTGGGTAATCTTGCAATAGTTTTATTTGATTCAAAATCCATATCAAAAAAAGTAATTGGTTTGTAAAGTTACATATTAAATGACAATCTCATAACTAATAAATAAAGATCCTGATATTAAACTTCACTATTTAAATTGAACAAAATAATTGTATATTTATGGCACATTTTTCAAAAACTAAGGTCATGAGAAGAAGAGGCGGATTAAAAATAAGATTGCTTATAGGTGCCGGAATTATATTATTTTCTCTATTCAAATATTATTCGAACAGAAATACAAATCAATATACCGGAAAAAAACAAAGTATTACGTTAACCACTGATGATGAAATTGCAATAGGTTTGCGCAGTGCCCCCCAAATGGCCCAACAACACGGAGGCTTGTATCCTGATCAAAAAGCGCAAGACCTGGTTGATAAAATTGGTAATAACCTCGTAAATAATAGTATCGCCAGAGAAACTCCTTATAGATATGACTTTCATTTATTAAGAGACCCCCAGGCAATCAATGCTTTTGCATTACCGGGCGGACAAATTTTCATTACTTATGCTTTGTTTTCTAAATTAGAAAATGAAGATCAACTGGCTGGTGTTCTGGGCCATGAAATTGGCCATGTGGTTGGACGCCATTCGGCTGAACGAATGGCAAAACAAGGTTTAACTCAAGGTATTATTTCAGGGGTCATGGTAGGTTCTGATGGTGGCGCTGGGCAAATGGCAGCTATGATAGCCAATGTTATAAATATGAAATATGGACGAGGTGATGAACTGGAAAGTGATGATCTAGGAGTAAAATTTATGATCGATGCCGGTTATCAGCCAGAGGAAATGATTGGTGTCATGAAAATTTTAAAGTCTGCTGCCGGTCCTAATAGAGTCCCTGAATTTCAAAGTACACACCCGGACCCTGAAAATAGAATAGAAAAAATTAGAGAAGCAATTCAAAAGTATCGTAAATAAAATCTACTTGCAATACCTTGATTTTGTTTCAGGATCTCAAAATTCTAAATAATTGTCTCATACGTTTCTGTGAAATTAAACAAGTCAAGAATGACGATAATTCTCTTCAAATAAGGTCTATTCTTGTAACTTTTTCTATTTTTTAACTACTCATATTTAAACGGTATTTATGAAATACTTTTTTTATTCATTAATCAAAATCAATTATTATGGGTTTCGGAGGTTCAGTTTCTGCAATGATAACTAGCTTAAAAAATAACAAGCGCCCTAGAGTTAGTACATTTAAAAAATTAAGAGGGTATGAAAATGTAAAATACAAAGAAGGTAGGATAGAGAAAAAAGCTACTCCCCAACAATTAAAAGAGATTAGAGAAAAGTTACAAAAAGAGAATAAAAGAAATCTGACTATAACATTAACTTTACTAGTTATTACTATTACAGCGGTATTTATTTTATTGAATTATCTAAAATTTTAAGTTAATAAAAAAAGCGGTATAACCCAATCGGATTATACCGCCCAATTATTATAATCATACTTAAACTACTCTTTTACCTTTTTTTTTGGTTTTTAAGGCTTTTAGTTCGTCAGAAATTATCTGGGCTGTATCATGTGCTTTTGACATTTCAGCATATTTTAATGCTGTATATCCTTTGTTAGATTTTGCTTTCAAATCAGCACCATTGGCGATCAATAATTTTACAATTTCCACTCGATTTTGTCTTGCAGCATACATTAGAGGGGTCATCCCTACAGATTTTTTATTTACATCTGCTCCGGCTTCAATCATTCCTTTTACGGCTTCGAAATTACCTTGTTTTATGAGCGTACAAAAAGCATCTGTTTCTGTAACTATTGTGGTAATAGCTAAATTATCAGATGTTGAATCGGTTGCGATAGGGTTTGCATTTACAGCTAATCCTATGACTAAAGCTGCGGCTAAAAATAAATTTTTCATAATGTAGAAGTTTAAATGTTATATAGTAAGAGACGACCACTAAATACTAATTGTTACTGACTTTAACATACATTAACTAAGTTTAACTTATTCGTAACAGAGTGTTAAAATCCCCTGAAAAAGTGCTATTTTTGTCAATCAAATTTTTCTGATGAATAAGAAAGTAATTTTAGTAATCCTTGATGGATGGGGAATCACGCAAAACCCAGAAGTTTCTGCTATTGCAAAGGCCAACACTCCTTTTTTCGATTCACTGTATAAAAAATATCCAACTGCAAGTTTAAGAACAGACGGATTACATGTAGGTCTGCCCGAAGGGCAAATGGGTAATAGTGAAGTTGGTCATATGAACTTAGGTGCCGGACGAATCGTGTATCAAGATTTGGTTAAAATAAACAAGGCAGTATCTGATCAAAGTATTGCTAAAGTCTCAACGTTGAAAAATGCTTTTCAACACGCCAAAATGCATAATAAAAATATTCATTTTTTGGGATTGGTTTCAGATGGAGGTGTGCACTCTCATATAAATCATCTTAAAGGATTGGTAAATGCGGCTAGTTCTTCCGGTTTACAAAGTTTTGTTCATGCGTTTACAGATGGTCGGGATGTGGACCCACAATCAGGTAAGGAATTTATTGTCGACCTGGAAAACTACCTGGCGAATCATAATTCACAATTAGCATCTATTATTGGTAGATATTATGCCATGGATAGAGACAAGCGTTGGGAGCGTGTTAGGCTGGCATATGACTTATTGGTTAACGGCATTGGAAAAAAAACTAACAATGCTGCTAAAGCTATTCAGGAAAGCTATGATGCTGGTATAACCGATGAATTTATCAAACCTATTAGTATAATTGATAATAACGATGCCCCAATAGCAACCATTCAAAATGATGACGTTGTTATCTTTTTTAATTTTAGAACTGACAGGGGTCGTCAATTAACTCAAGTACTTTCTCAACAAGATTTTCATGAGTTTAATATGCATAAACTTGATTTGCATTATGTTACCATGACTAATTATGACGACACATTCAAAAATATAAATGTAATATATCCTAAAGAGGATTTGACCAATACCTTGGGAGAGGTGTTGGAAAAACATCAAAAAAAACAAATCAGGATAGCAGAAACCGAAAAATACCCTCATGTCACTTTTTTCTTTTCTGGCGGAAGAGAAGATGAATTTGTTGGAGAAAAACGTATCATGTGCCCTTCACCAAAAGTTGCAACGTATGATTTGAAACCCGAAATGAGCGCGAAAGATATTACTGATGCTATAGTACCCGAACTCAATAAAAAAGAAGCTGATTTTATTTGTTTGAATTTTGCGAATACTGATATGGTTGGCCATACAGGTATTATGGAAGCTGCTATAAAAGCCGCAGAGACCGTTGATTCTTGTCTGAGAGAAGTGGTGACTGCAGCTCAAAAAAATAAGTATACCTGTATCATCATTGCTGATCATGGCAATAGTGAGACTATGATAAATGAGGATGGATCTCCAAACACTGCACATACCACGAATCCTGTCCCTCTGATCATTGTAGATGAGGATATAAAATCTATTAGTAGTGGTAAGTTGGCTAATATTGCACCAACGGTGTTAAAACTAATGGGGTTAGAAAAACCTGGCGCTATGAATGAAAAATCTTTAGTATAAATTTATTTTATGAATTCGTTTTAATGAAAAAAATTGCTCTCTTAATTCTAATTTTATTCCAGCTTGGTATCTATGCTCAAGTTAAAGAAACTATTACACAGAATAGAGTAGACCAAGTAGGTATAAAAACCAAAAAAGATTTTGAACAGCCACCTTATGACCAATGGTTCAATCAAAATTATGAGGATTATAAGTTAGATGAACGAACCATTCATAAACTAAAAAAACATTCAAAAAAATTTAAAGTAAAAGTTTTTATGTCGGTTTGGTGTCATGATAGCAAACGTGAAATACCACATTTATATAAGATTTTAGAATCAATAAATTTTGATAAAGAAAACCTGGAAGTGATTGCCCTTAATAGAGCTAAAAAGACACCAAAAAACCTGCAAGAAGCGTTTAACATCCTACGCACTCCAACTTTTATTTTTTACAAACAAGGAAATGAAATTGGAAGGTATGTTGAATTTCCTAGAGAAACTCTTGAGAAAGATATACTAAAAATTGTTAGTGGTAGGTCATACAAACATTCTTACGATAAAGGTTAAACTCAGTTTATTTTATATCTTTCTACGCAAGAGTTATATTAGTTTTGAGTTTATTACTGTAATCCCTGATAATACATTAAATTTGCCATTAATTTAAAAAATATATGTTACCTAAGGACCATTTAATAATTGCAGTTGATTTTGATGGAACTATTGTGGAAGATGCTTATCCTCAAATAGGTAACCCTATACTTTTTGCTTTTGAAACACTTAGAGAGCTTAACAAAGATGGGCATAGATTAATTCTTTGGACTTATAGAAATGGTAATAGATTACAAGAAGCGGTTGATTTTTGTGCTAAAAAAGGAGTGGAATTTTATGCTGTTAACAAGAATTATCCTGAAGAAAAATTTGAGGGTAAGGTAAGCCGAAAAATCCATGCTGATTTATTCATTGATGATAGAAATATTGGAGGTTTAGTAGGCTGGGGTGAAATTTATAAGCTCATCAAAAATAATCCAAATGCTAATCTCCCTATAAAGAAAAGAAAAAAATGGTACTGGCCCTTTTAGATTTATTACAATCTAAAGCATTCTTTTTCTAATTGTTCTCTATGATTCGGATGTGCGATATTAATTAAAGTCCTGGCGCGTTGTTTTAATGTTTTCCCATATAAATTGGCCGTTCCATATTCCGTTATGACATAGTGTACATGCGCTCTGGTAGTCACTACTCCCGCTCCGTGTTTTAAAAACGGTACTATTCTGTTGACTCCTTTACTTGTTGTTGAAGGTAAGGCTATTATGGCTTTACCTCCTTCGCTTAAAGAGGCTCCACGAATAAAATCCATTTGGCCGCCAACTCCCGAGTACATTTTTGAACCAATAGAATCTGCACATATCTGGCCGGTCAAATCTACTTCAATGGCCGAATTTATAGCTACCATTTTAGGATGTTTTCGAATATTCTCAATATCATTCACATAGTCAGCGCTTCTCATTTCTACAAATGGATTATCATCGACATAATCATACAACCTTTTTGAACCCATTAAAAATGTAGCCACTGCCCTCCCTCTATCTATTCCTTTAAAATTAGAATTTATTACATCTTTTAAGATCAAATCTATCACACCATCCGAAAACATTTCAGTATGTAACCCTAAGTTCTTATGATACGTCAATCTTTTTAAAACGGCGTTTGGTATTACCCCAATACCCATTTGCAAAGTACTTCCATCCTCAATTAATCCAGCTACATGATTCCCTATTTTATCCTCAATATCAGTCGGCTCAGGCATATACATCTCATGTAGATCTTCTTCTATTTCTACAAAGGTATCCAACTCAGAAATATGGATGAGACCTTCTCCATGAGTTCTTGGCATTTTAGAATTAACTTGTGCTATGACATGCTTAGCATTGTCTATAGCGGCTAGGGTAGCCTCAATAGAAACACCTAATGAACAATAACCATGTCTATCAGGTGGTGAAACCTGAATCATTGCCACGTCAATTGGCAATATATTTTTTTTAAACAAAAGGGGTAGTTCACTTAAAAAAACAGGAGTATATGAACCATTCCCCGCCTCCAGTGTATGACGTACATTCTTTCCGATAAAAAAAGAATTTACGTGAAAGCTCTCTTTATATTCAGGATTGGCATACGGAGCATCTCCTTCTACATGTAAATGACAGACTTCAACATTTTTTAGTTCTTCATGCCTTTCGGTCATTGCATCGATCAAGGCTTGTGGAGCGGCGGCGGCGGCATGTAAATAAACTCTGTCATTATCTTTAATAACTTTTACCGCATCTTGAGCGGATATTGCTTTGTACATAATTTTTCTTTTTATTCTACAACAAAATTATAAGATTAAAGTATTCTAAAACCTGTTAAAAATCATATTTTGATAAATTATAGAACATTCTTTTTTAAAGGGTATTTCTATTATCTTTGCACTTTATATTTTTGAAATGATTAAAATTAAAACGAAAGACGAAATTGAGCTAATGCGCCAAAGTGCCTTAATTGTTTCTAGGACCTTAGGTGTGTTAGCCGGTGAGGTTAAACCAGGTGTAACGACATTACATCTTGATAAACTTGCAGAAGAATTTATTCGTGATCATGATGCTGAACCGGGATTTTTAGGATTGTACAACTTCCCGAACACCCTCTGTATGAGTCCAAATTCTCAAGTGGTACATGGTATTCCTAATAGTAAACCCTTAGAAAATGGCGATATTATCTCTATTGATTGTGGTGCTGTAAAAAATGGTTTTTATGGTGATCATGCTTATACATTTGAAGTAGGTGAAGTTGATGAAGCTACTAAAAAATTATTAAAAGTTACTAAAGAAAGTCTGTATGTAGGTATAAGAGAGTTCAAAGCCGGTAACAGGGTTGGTGATGTTGGGTATGCTATTCAAAACTATTGTGAAAGTTTTGGATATGGAGTTGTACGAGAATTGGTAGGGCATGGTTTAGGCAGAAAAATGCATGAAGATCCTGAAATGCCAAATTATGGCAGACGTGGTAGAGGGAAGCAATTTAAAGAAGGTATGGTGGTGGCCATTGAACCCATGATAAATTTAGGAACGCATAGAATCAAGCAATTAAAAGACGGTTGGACCATTTTAACTGCTGATGGTAAACCTTCAGCCCATTTTGAGCATGACGTGGCTATCCTTAACGGAAAACCTGAATTACTTTCTACGTTTAAATATATTTATGAGGCTTTAGGGATCGAGAGTGACGAGGAAGATGAATTTCGACAAAAAAATGTTGCATTAACATAATGGATTATAAAGAAATTTCTAAAATTAAATCGAAAGAAATTCTTAAAGGATTTAGGGCTAAACTTATACATACTGACAATTTCACTCTTTCTTTTGTGACTATCGAAGCGAATGCTGAATTACCTGAACATGCCCACATACACGAACAAATTACTCAAATAATTGAAGGAGAGTTAGAATTAACCATTGATGGAATAACCAACGTTTTTAAGGCGGGTATGATTGTCATAATACCTTCCAATGTGAAACATAGTGGCAAAGCATTAACCTCTTGTAAAGTAACAGATATTTTTTACCCTATTAGAGAAGATTACAAATGATATACATTTTAATCATTTTATGAAGATTAAACTTTCAAATATTCTACTTGGTATAGGTATCATCATTACAATTTTCGGTGTATTGATGAAGATCTTGCATCATTCAATTGGTTTTTTTACGGGAAACTATATAATATATTTAGGATTATTAATCAATGGAATAGCAATAGCTTTGAATATTGTTTTTACCAAAAAACCTTAGTTTAGGCTTTGAAGCTCTTCAAGTATATACTCAATACAATACCAAGGCCTATCTTGATCAAATTAAGCTATTTGGCACGGCCAATATTCGCTTTTTATCTAAAGGGAAACATATATACCGACCCAATAGATGGTAAAAGTTTTCGAAAATTTTTGCCTTACGGATATGGTATACAACGCCCTAATGTGCTTTCACCTAGTACATTGTCGTTAGAGCGTCACCGCTTATTATGGCTGTATCTACAAAATGAAACCGATTTTTTTAAGGCCTCTAAGCCCAAGAAAGTACTGCATATGGCACCTGAACAATGTTTTTTAGGGCGCTTTAAAAAACTAAAACACATTGATTTAATAACGGCTGATCTCTATTCTCCTATTGTTGATGTCAAAGCAGATATTCTTGATTTGCCATTTGAAGACAATAGCTTCGATATTATTTTTTGCAATCATGTATTAGAACATATTGAAGATGATAACAAAGCCATGCAAGAACTCTATAGGGTCTTAAAACCTGGCGGATTTGGTATCTTTCAAATACCTCAAGATTATTCAAGAGAAAAAACCTATGAGGACTATAGCATTACTTCACCTGAAGAACGTGCAATACATTTCGGGCAATATGACCATATACGTGTTTATGGTAGTGACTATTTTGATAGATTGCGTGCAGTAGGCTTTACAGTCAAAGAAGTAAATTATACAGAAAAATTATCGGAAAAAGAAATCGATAAATATCGTTTAATGAAAAATGAAATTTTACCGGTTTGCTTTAAATGACTTTGTTCATTCAGTCCCGAAGCCTCTTGATTTTCGGGATCTTATCGATGAATTACGGTATAATTTTAAGTGGATTACAACCTTTACAGGAATATCAATACTACAACTCTTTTAAATCATCTGCAACGATCCACCCTATTTTGCCATCGGCTATTTTTATTTTTTTCCAGCTATCTAGACTCTCTAGTATTTGAACTTTGGTTCCTTCATGCAATTCGAAACTAATGGCACTGGACATTGTGGGTGCACTTTTAACATCAGTTTGCTGGGCAAAAACAATAGCCGGTTTATCAGTTTTTACAGTATTGTAATTCTGATATGCAAAGATGATAGTTACGAACACCAAAAAAGCACTTACGATACTCGAAACAAAATAAAATCGCTTATAGGCCGAACTATATGAAAAATGATATAATAAGAACAACACTGCAAATAAAAGTGAAAAACTTACAGCCAACCATGCCCAGGTATTATATGTTAATTTTTGAATAAAGTTTTCTGAAAATTTTTGAGAAAATGTTTTAGGAAGTGGTTCAATATTATCAATTGCCATTTGTTTTGCAAACCTCAAATTGAATTTAGCATCCACATTGTTGGGGTTTACTAATAGCGCCTTTTCATAATAGTAAATGGCTGGTGCTACCTTATTCAATTTATAATTCGCATTCGCTATATTGTAAAATAACTTGTCAGATACCACTTTGTTCTCTTCAATCTCTTTATAGATTTCCAACGCATCACTATATTCTTCGTTTTGATATAATTTATTTGCTTCGACAAATAAACTATCCACTTGAGCGAATAAATTACCAGAAAAAATCAACAGTGCTATTAATATTATTTTTTTCATTTCTTATAAATTCATGCCTGTGTAGGAATGTTAAATAATTTATAGTTGTTTATCTATTTTAGCAATAATTACTCTTGCTTTATTATATTCTTCTTGCATCATAATATTAGTAGTTGGTGTATAACGAGCATAATCACAATCGTCCAATACTTTGATAAAATCATTAACAATAGTATCATCAACATTTCGTTTTTGTAAAAGATTCCTTATTTTTTCTTTACTAATATCTGATGTTTCTACCTGTAATTTTGCTTTTAAATAATTATGCAACGCTTTTTCTAATGCCACATAAAATTGTTCATTATTGTTTAATTGTTTTTTAGCTTCAGATAAATATTTTTTGGCTAATTTATCAGCTTTTCTTCGTTTATTCCCTACAACATCACTATCCCTTTCTTTCTTTTTTAAACCAATGAAAATACCTAACGGAATAGAAAGTAAGGGTAATATCAATAAAGTATAAAACAGCTGTGAACCTAAAAAATCTTCTTTGTCAATAGTAGGCTTTAAATCAGCTGTTATACTTATATATCTAATATCTTTTGCGTTACTGATAACGTCCCTTTTAATTACATTGGCTGCATTATCAGCTTCGATCGACGTTTTGCCCTGAGGTACATTTATTATAATAGCATCAGAGGTAATTGTCTTATATGCTTTATCTTTTAAATTAAAATATGAAAACGATACCGGTGGAATTTTAAACTTTCCTCTAAATTGTGGCACAACGGTATATTGGTCATACACACCACCTCGCAGCCCTCCCAATGTGGTTACAATGTTTTCTTTATGTTCAGGTTCATATTTCTCCAATCCGTTAGGCGTTTCAATACCGGGTAATCCAACTAATTTTAAATTTCCACTACCGGTAACTTCTACCTTAATTTGAGCAGATTCATTCGCCTTTAATTCAGATTTACTTGAAGTTATTCGAAAATCATAATCACCAACAGCCCCGGAAAAGTCAGCAGGTTTATTTTCAAGAGGTAATGTCTTGGCATTAACTACCCGTTTCCCGGTGGTAAGAATTAATGTGGTATTATTGGAGATCATATTGCCAAATAGATCTCTTCTACCAATAGGCACACCTGCAGTAATTTCGATTTCCATCGGATCAATAGTGAGTTTTCCTGCTTTTTGAGGAATCAATACTGTTTTTTTTATAACAGCATAACGATGGCTCTTACCTTGAAAAGAACCTTCTTTGGGTTCCCATTGTTTTACTTCTATATTTTGATTCCAAAAACCATTAAATGATGGTGATTCTACTTCGCGTGTATTTCTAACACTTACTTTATTTACGTCAACATAAATCTTATAAACTACCGAAATGCTCTCTCCCACATATGGATTGGTATTTGAGATTTCGGCGACTAAATGAATATTTTGAGAGGCAATATGTCTAGGATCATTAGGATCTTTCGGAATTTCTACAGCATCGGTAACTGTAATTTTTGCCGTATTTGTTTTAATGATGGTACCATTTAACTTTATACTTGCTGAAGGGATTCTAAAAACACCTTTTTTGATAGGTTGAATAGTATATGTATACGACTGTTCAAAAGATTGCTTTCCATTAACATAAGAGAAGTTCGTAGATTGCATTGGACCTGACAACACTTTGAAATTTCTAAAATTCGATGGTGTGAAATCATCAGCGCCTTGTTGATTTATAGAATACGTGATGCGCAAACGTTCATTTAAACCTAACCTGTCTTTGCTCACAGTAGCTTTAAATGACACATCCTGAGCCAATAGCTGTTGACTGGTAATTATAAAAAATAATATTAAACTTTTCTTCATCATCCTTTTTCGCTTTTGATTCTCCAGGGTGGATTCTTTCTATTTTCCCCCGCCTGAAAGATAATAATTTGATTATTATCGGTATCCCTTAATTTTGCTTCCCTCCACAACCAGGTTTTATCATCGGGTAATTCTTCAAATTGTATGCCTTTATTTATCAAGACTTCGACATGTTCGTCAAGATTACTATTTTCAAAATATACGATGGCCCCATCACTGTTTGGCAACGCATCAACTCTATGGATTGAAAAAGTAGCATCGCCCTCAGGACATTCAAATCGAGCATATCGAGGTAAAGCATCAACTATAAGTTGTAAACCCAATATTTTATAAAAGGCAGTTGCCTTTTCCACATCAACAGATGGTATGGTAACCTGATTCAAGTTCATTACCAGTCTTTTTCTTGTTTTATTTTTTGACCCTTTGCCTTTTTTGCATTTACCTTCTTTTGCGTTTTATTTTCTTCTTTATTCATGGCCTCTAACAACTGTTTTATCTGCTGAGGTGATAATTTAGGTTGCTGCGGTTTAGGTTGTTGCTTTTCTTTGTCCTTATCACCATTTTCATCGTTCTTCTTATCCTTATTTTTGTCTTTATCGTCACCTTTCTTATCCTTATCTTTATCCTTATTTTGATCTTTTTTATCGTTCTGGTCTTTTTTATCCTTATCCTTTTTGTCTTTATTCTTGTCTTTATTATCCTTATTCTGTTGTTGTTGCTTTTTTAGCATTTTTTGCGCCAACGCTAAATTATAACGGGTTTCATCATCCTTTGAACTATTTCGTAAGGCATTTTTATAAGCTTCAACTGCCTTTTCATACTGTTTCTCTTTCATCATCGTATTGCCAATATTATGAAACGACTCTGCTTTGGTCAACTTACTTTCTGTAGTTTTTGAAACCAACTCGTACATAGGCACTGCCTCTTTAAATCTATTTTGCTGATAGATGGCATTTCCTAAGTTATAAGTTGCTTTTTCGTAATTAGGATTTTGTTCTAATGATTTCTTATAATGCACTTCTGCATCAACATAGTTTTCTTGTTTATAGAAATCATTCCCTGTCCTAAAAAGTTGCTTTTCGGCCTGTTCAATTTTTGGTTCTTTTTTCTTTTCTTGAGAGAATACCAATCCCGTGAACACTAAAAATAGTACTATGATTATCCTTTTCATCTTAATTCTTTTTATGTTCGTTAAACAAATTCAGTTTTTGGATCCACTTGGTTTTTTTATTAAGCATAAGAGCATCCAATACAAGAAACAAAATACCCAAGCCTATAAACCATTGAAACTGATCTTTAAAATCAGAAAATTGTTTTGTTTCAAATTCTTTTTTATCGGCTTTCAATAATAGTTCATCTATATATTCCACTGTTTTAGTAGTATTATTTCCAAATAAATATTCACCATCACCTTCATTGGCAATTTTTTGTAATGTTTTATCCTTTAATTGCGTAATAACTACTTCTCCTTTTCTATCTTTTTTATAGCCAATAAGCGTTCCGTTTCGTTTTAAGGGAATTGGTCCTCCTTCAGGAAGTCCAATACCAATAGTGAATATCTTAATTCCTTCTTTGGTCGCCTCATCAGCGATATAACTAACATTTTCTTCATGGTCTTCACCATCTGAAACTACAAATAAATACCTATTTGTTTGTTCATCATCATCGTAATAGGTCTTTGCTAATTTCAACGCTTCGTTTATTGCTGTTCCTTGTGATGATACCATGTCAGGATCAGCATTTTGCAAAAACATTTTAGCAGCCGCTTGGTCGGTTGTAATAGGTAATAAAGGATACGCATTCCCCGCATAAATGATAATCCCAACCCTATCACTTCCTAATTTATCAATTATTTTAGAGACGATCTGTTTGGCCTTTTCAAGTCGGTTTGGAGCAATATCTTCTGCCAACATACTTTTTGAAACATCCAGTGCAAATACAATATCAACGCCTTCTCTTTTTATCGTTTTTAATTTAGTGCCCATTTTAGGGTTTACCAAAGCAATGATCAAAAATGCCAATGCCATTGCAGTAGTCAATATCTTTACAACAGATTTAAAAAGAGATGTTTCAGGGCTTAGGCGCTGTAATAATGTAAGGTCTGCAAATTCCTTTTGTTTTCGTTTTTTCCACAAAGAAACCAAGACAAATACCAACAATAATAAAACTATTGCTATAAAGTAACTGAAATATGTTTTGTCTTCTAATTGATACATCTCTTGATGTTGATTTGTTTATACGTGTATGCGTTTATTTGTTGTTGTTAATAAGTTGAGATTTTCGTAAAGAATTTAGCATATTCGTTATTTTAGAAATCTTTTCTCTTAACTCTAAATAATCTTCTTCTGATATAAATTGTAATTCTTTTGAAATAATTATTTGATTTAGCACTTCCATTGCTGAACTAAATGATATAGTTGTAAAATGCGCTTTGTCTTTATTTGTTCTTCTTGATGTTCCTTCAGATAAATTGGATGAGATTGATATGGATGCCCTTCGTAATTGACTAACAAGACCAAATCTTTCTTCATCAGGAAACTCATCAGTAATTCTATAAATTATTTTTACTAATTCAACTGATTCTTTCCAAACCTCTAACTTTTCAAATGAATATTCAAACATTTCTTTAATTAATTACACGAATAAACAAATAAACGTATCAACGAGCTAAATAAAACTTCTAAAGATTGTAAATCGCAATAACATTTCAAATAGGACCAGGAATCCTGCTAACAGGACCAACGGTCGATATTTCTCTTGAAAATTATAATATTTAAACTCTTCGACTTCTGTTTTTTCCAATTTATTGATTTCATCATATATAGAAGCTAATTTTTTATTATCTGTAGCTCTAAAATATTGTCCTTCGGTTTGAACCGCGATAAATTTCAATAATTCTTCATCGATCTCAACCGGAGCCATTTTAAACTGTAATTTTCCATTTACATCTTTGGCCCACGGAAACATTGCTGTTCCGTTGGTTCCAAGCCCAATAGTATAGACTTTGATCTTCAATTCTTTGGCAAGTTCTGTTGCTGTTTTCGGATCAACAAATCCTGAATTATTTACACCATCGGTCAATAAAATAATTACCTTACTCGTTGCTTTGCTGTCTTTTAACCTGTTTACAGCAGAACCCAGTCCCATACCAATGGCAGTACCTCCATCAAGATCACCCCAACGTAATTTTCGAATCGTGTTGATCACAATTCGTTTATCGCTTGTTATTGGAGTTTTTGTAAAACTTTCACCTGCATATTCAACAATACCTATTCTGTCATTAGGCCTTTCATTGACAAATTTAGTCGCTACGCCTTTTAAAGCTTCCAATCGGTTTGGTTTTAAATCTTTTGCCAGCATGCTTGCCGAAACATCAATAGCCATTACTATATCAATACCACGTGTAGTTTTTGTTTTTTTACTCACCTCAACATTTCTTGGCCTTGCCAAGGCAATAATTAATGCCGTCAAAGCCAATAACCGTAAAACATATACTAAAGGTTTTAAATTTGCTAGCAATGACTGTTTGGCAAATCCTTTAGTATCTGCCATCTTTAATCTCGCGGTATCTTTTTTGCGAACCAAAAAATACCATACTGCCAATAATGGTATCAACAGTAATAACCACAAAAATTCAGGATTGGTCAACTCTAAATTATTCCATAGCTTCATCTTCTATTTCATTTTTAGGGTGTAACTTTTCTATAATTTCTCCGGCATCATTTCTGTGCAATTCAATTTCATTAACCAGGGGTTTATATTTTGCAAATTTTACCAAATCGGCTTCTTTTAACAATTTTTGTAATTTTTGAATTGCTTCATCGGGTATATTTAAAGAGCTTGAAACATTAAAATCAATCATCGTTTCCATCAATTCATCGGTTGTAGATTCTAAGGCCGGAATATTCAATTCTCTTTCTATATATGACCTGACAATATCGGTCAATTCAACATAATATTTTTTAATTTTATTTTTTTGCCAGAGCTGTTTTTCATCAAGCGCTTTCAATCGATTCAATGCCAATTCATAAGGCGGAATTTTAGCTTCGATCTCTTCAGCTGTTTTCTTTTTTCTCAATACAAAATATAATACTAATGCCAGTAATAATAAGATTCCAAAAATCCACCAGAGGTATGATTTGAAATCTTCAAAAGTATATGGTTCATTCAGTATTGCCTTTATCGGATACATTTTTTGTTTCGTAGTATCCACTGCCACAGTTGCCACATCGATCGAAATAGAATCGGTATAATAGGGTTGATTCCAAATAAAAATAGGTTGTTTCGGAATTACATATCTACCGCTATCAAAACTGGTTAGTTTGTATTTTTTAATGAGCCTATTTTTTAGGGTATCAATATTTAAAGACTCAACTATTTCTATTTTTCCTAAACTATCTAATAGCAATTTGGGAAAAATTACTCCGCTTTCAGCATCTTCCACCGTTATTTGATAATTGATCTGCTCGCCAATTCTAATATTGGTCGTATCAACTTCAGCAGAAACAGTAGGTGATTTTTGAGCAGAAGCGAAAAACCCAATGAGCAACATACTATGTAAAAAGTAATTTTTTATCATATCATTTAGCCCCTCTACGTTTAAAATAGCCCAATAGTTTTTTTACATAACTCTCATCAATTCTTGTATTGATAATACCTGAACCACTCTTTCTGAATGTATCTTCAAAATAATCAACTGTTTTTAAGTAATGGGCTTTATAATTGGTTCTTACTTTTTTCGAATTGGTATTCACCAAAATAGTATCGCCGGTTTCAGCATCTAACATAGGGATCATACCTAATTTAGGAATTTCTTCTTCGTATTTATCATAGACCCTAATTCCAGTTACATCGTGTTTTCTACCCACTATTTTCAGTGCATTATTGTAATCATTATCCATAAAATCGGATAAAATAAAGACAATGGCTTTCTTTTTCATTACACTTGAAAGATAGCGCAAGGCTTGGGTTATATTGGTTTTTTTACTTCTAGGATGAAATTCTATCAATTCCCTAATAATTCTCAATACATGTGATTTTCCCTTTTTTGGAGGAATGAATAATTCTACCTCATCAGAAAATAATAACAAGCCCACTTTGTCATTATTCTGAATTGCCGAAAAAGCCAATGTTGCACTAATTTCTGTAATAGTTTCTCTTTTGAATTGTTTGGTGGTTCCGAAAAATTCTGATCCACTCACATCAACCATTAATACCATGGTTAGTTCACGTTCTTCTTCAAATACTTTTACAAAGGTTTCATTATAACGTGCTGTTACATTCCAATCTATTGAACGTATATCATCACCATACTGATATTGTCGTACTTCAGAAAAAGCCATACCCCGTCCTTTAAAAGAACTGTGATATTCTCCTGAAAATATATGATCAGACAAGCGGCGTGTCTTGATCTCTATCTTACGAACTTTTTTAAGTAATTCTTTGGTATCCAACTTTATCAGTTTACAGTTGGCAGTTTACAGTGGCAGTATTTAGCAGAATGTAAATATTAAGATACAAATTACCGTTGACTGCTTGAAGACTGCTGACTATTTTAAGGTACTTCTACTTCGTTAACGATTCTATTAATAAGATCAACTGAAGTTACATTTTCAGCTTCTGCTTCATATGTAATACCAATTCTATGGCGTAGTATATCATGAACAACTGCTCTTACATCTTCAGGTATTACATAACCTCTACGTTTTATAAATGCATAACACTTTGAGGCCATCGCCAAATTTATACTCCCCCTTGGAGATGCCCCAAAACTAATTAATGGGTTTATATCTGGCAGTCTGTATTCCTCAGGTGTACGTGTGGCAAAAATGATATTCAAAATATATTTTTCTATTTTCTCATCCATATAAACTTCTTGAACGGCATTTCTAGCGTTCAAAATTTCCTTTAAACTTACAACTGCATTTACTTTTTCAAAGCTTCCTTTTAGGTTGTTCCGCATAATCAATTGTTCTTCATCTAATTTAGGATAATCGATCACTGTTTTTAGCATAAAACGGTCAACTTGCGCCTCTGGTAATGGGTATGTACCTTCCTGTTCAATCGGGTTTTGCGTGGCCATGACTAAAAAAGGCTCTGGTAGCTTAAATGAGGTATCTCCAATAGTAACCTGATACTCTTGCATGGCTTCAAGTAGCGCGGATTGTACTTTTGCCGGAGCCCTGTTGATCTCATCAGCTAATACAAAATTGGCAAAAATAGGTCCTTTCTTTATTGAAAAATCATTTTCTTTCATATTATAGATCATAGTCCCTATAACATCTGCCGGTAGTAAATCTGGTGTAAATTGAATTCTACTAAACGACCCTTTAACGGCTTTAGCCAGTGTATTAATAGCTAATGTTTTTGCTAAACCCGGCACACCTTCCAATAAGATATGTCCGTTACCTAACAAACCTATCAATAGTCGTTCAATCATGTGCTGCTGACCAACAATTACTTTGTTCATTTCTAACTTCAATAAATCAACAAAAGCACTTTCTTTTTCTATTTTTTCGCTAATTGCTCTAATATCTACACTTGAATTTTGTCCTTCCATTATTAATTAAAAATTTATCACAATATTACATTATATCAATTCCTATATGAGAAAACCGTTTAAAATATTTCATTTTACTTCATAGCCTTTTTGTAAAAGAATTGGTATTGTTTTTAGGATAGCAAACTTAGTGTTTACCATAGGTTTTTGTTGTTAAAATTTGGTTAAAAAGGGTGTTTAATATACAACTCTTACAGTCATTAAAAAATATTTATAAATATATCGTCTTGATTGTTAAATTATCAATTTAGTGTTAAATTTCTTTGTTTACTGTTAAAAAAAAGTAATATTTGTTACTTATAAACTAATTAATTCAAACTTATGAAACGAAAACTACTACTTAAAAAGTTGTTGTTTTTCTGTGTTTTTTTGTTGCCTCTAAGTATATTGGCACAAACGATCACGGGGAAAGTAACAGACAGTAATGGAGATGCAATTCCTTTTGCAAGTGTTGTAGAAAAAGGAACTACTAATGGAACCACTTCAGATGGAGATGGTGATTTTAGCCTAACGGTCAATCAATTACCTGTAACCATTGTTGTTTCTTCGCTAGGGTTTACAACAAAAGAACAAGAAGTAACTGATGCGAGTGCTCCAGTTAATATTACACTGTCTGAGGATTCGGTAAGCTTAGAAGAGGTGGTTGTATCCGGTTTGGCATCGACTGTTAAAAGATCCAATTTAGCGAATAGTGTAGCAACTGTATCTGCCGAGGATTTGGCGGGTAGGACAGCCCCACAAACTTTAGACGGAGCTTTGGCAGGTAAGTTTGCCGGAGCTCAAGTAACAGCAGCTTCGGGTGCCCCGGGTGGAGGGATTTCCATTAAACTAAGAGGAGTTACCTCTATTAATGGAAATGGTCAGCCTTTATATATTATTGATGGAGTTTATGTAAACAATAACAGTATTTTTGCCGGTGGACTAAATGACGTCTCTAATGCTGCCGGAGGAGGAGCTTCTACTACCGATTCTCAGGATAATGCATCCAATAGGATTGCAGATATTAACCCTGAGGATATCGAAAATATTGAGATATTAAAAGGGGCTTCGGCTTCTGCTATTTATGGATCTCGTGCAGCTGCAGGGGTTATTATTATTACTACAAAGAAAGGGAAACAAGGAAAAACCAAGGTTAATTTTTCTCAGGCCCTGGGTTGGACCGAAGCTGTAAACTTACTCGGCCAAAGAAATTGGACGGCCGCATTAGCTGAAAGTGTATATGGGGAAGGAGCACTATTTAGTGCCGCTGAAGCCGCAGGAACATTAATTGATTATGAGGATGAAATTTATGGAGAGAAGGGATTCATTTCTAATACGACTGTAAGTGTTTCAGGAGGAAATGAGAAAACGTCCTTTTTTGGAAGCTTTACCAACAATGAAGAGGATGGTATTGTTAAAAGGACTGGAGCAGATAAAAAATCACTTCGTTTAAATCTTGATCATAAAATTACTGATAACATTAAATTATCGGTAACAAGTAATTATATCATCAATAGTGCGGATAGGGGTTTCTTTAATAATGACAATACCAATACAACGATTGGTGTTTCAACACTTTTCACAAGGCCCTGGGATTTTTTATTACCTGATGCTGATGGAAATTACCCTGATCATCCGGCTAATTCTTCCAATCAATTACATACGCGGGATGTAATGACAAATAATGAATCTACAAGACGTATCATTGCTGGAGGTTCATTAGATGTTAACCTGTTTAAAAATGATAATTCCAGCTTAAAATTACTCTTAAGAGCCGGAGTTGACAGCTATACACTCAAAACAACGGTATTTTTTCCTAGAGAATTGCAATTTATGAGCCCTGCTGTTGGTGGTGTTGATGGATTATCTTCTGAAGGCACTACTCAAAATACCGATTCTAATTATTCGGCTTTTTTGGTTCATAACTATACTACAGATAGCGAACTAAGTTTTACAACACAAGCGGGTGTGACAAACGAACAGTTTTCACTGAATACAGTAAGAGTTACTTCCACGGGTTTAATTGGCTCTGAGCAGAATGTTGACCAAGCCGCCAACGTAGGGGTTGATCAATTCAGATTGGAGCAAGAAGATTCTGGTTTTTTTGTTCAGGAAATGGTAAACTATCAAGATAAAATAATTGGAACGCTGGGTATCAGAGGAGATAAATCATCAAATAATGGTGATGCCAATGAGTTCTTTTATTACCCTAAAGCTTCCATAGCTTTTAACTTGCATAATTTTGATTTCTGGGGGTCCAGTGAAACAATAAATCAATTTAAAGTTCGTGGAGCTTATGGAGAAGCAGGTAATTTCGCTCCTAACGGTGCTTTATTTACGGTGGGGATTAATGGAAATATAAATGGCAATGCTGGTATCATTACACCTAATACACTTGGAGACCCGTCAATACAACCAGAAAGGCAAAAGGAATTAGAACTTGGATTAGATTTAGGTTTATTTAACAACAAGGTATTATTGGAATTTACCTGGTACAATAAAAAAGTAGAAGATCTAATTCTACAAGCTGATAACGAACCCTCATCGGGATTTGCTTTTCGCTGGGCTAATGCAGGAGCGTTAGAAAATAATGGTGTTGAAATCGGATTAAATATAAAGGCTTTTGATACTGAAGATTTTTCATGGGATTCTGGTATTACCTGGTTTACAAATACCTCTGAGATCACAGAGTTAACGGTCAACGCTTTTGATACACAAGGTTTTGGTACCGGCTTAGGTACATTTAGAATTGAACAAGGCCAAAGTGCTACTCAAATTGTGGGTAATGATGCCAGTGGTAATACTGTTATTTTAGGCGATGCTGAGCCAGATTTTCAAATGTCATTTAATAATAATCTAAGCTACAAGAATTTTAATCTTTCTTTTTTATGGCATTGGAAACAAGGAGGAGATAATATAAACTTAAGCAGATTACTTTCAGATTTTGGAGGTACGAGCCCAGATTATGACGGTACAAATCTTGATCCGACAGGAGCGCAAGTTAATGGCGATTTTAGAATTGCAGCTTTTAGAGCAGGTTTTGCCGAACCATTTGTGGAGGATGCCTCTTATTTAAAATTAAGAGAAATAGGTTTGTACTATACAATCCCCGATGAGTCGCTTACCAAGTGGTTTGATGGCGTTGTGTCGAATATTAAGGTTGGTCTTTCAGGACATAATATAATTAGTATTTTTGATTATAACAGCTATGACCCTGAAGTATCTAATTTTGGATCTGCTGCCGCAGGAATTGGAGTTGAAGTGGCACCATTCCCTTCTTCTAAGAGGTTTATGTTTAACTTGTCAGTTGGATTTTAATACTAAAATAAACGAATATGAAAATTTCAAATAAATTAAAAATAATATTGATAGCCTTTTCTTTATTACTTGGTTATTCTTGTAGTATAGAAGATGGTAGAGATTTAAATGGCCCTGAAACCCGGACTATTTCTGAGGGTGTTTCTAGAGCCGAACTTCCTCAGGTGGTTGCAGGAATTTTATCTAATATGAGAGACCGTTTGGCCACACAAATAGATGCTATATCTGTGGTAGGAAGAGATTATTGGAGACATCAAAGTTCTGATCCTAGATGGACGGGAGACCTTTTAACGGGTGTTTTAGATGATAATTCATTTTACATCACCACCTACTATGCTGAACGATATGCAGTAGTTAAAGAGTGTAATCTCTTATTGGAAGGTTTGGAAAATACCACCGAACCCTTTACGGATGCGGAGAAAGCTGCCATTAGAGGTTTTGCTAATACCATCAAAGCGCACGAATTATTAACTGTATTGACTGTTTTATTTCAAAATGGTATTAGAACTGAGGTCACTGACCCGGATAACCTAGGCCCTTTTGAAAGTTACGATGCAGCTTTGTCTACTATTTTAGGCCTTTTAGAATCTGCCGGTACTGATTTGGCTACCGGAGGTGATGTAGCTCCAAATACATTGGGAGTTTCGTACTTCGAGTTTAATAGGGCACTAACTGCAAGGGTGGCAGCCTATCAAGGGAATAATGCACTTGTTTTAAGCGCCTTAGCCGATTCCTTTATGGATTTTAATGGTGATCTAACAACGGGAGCATATCATCAATTTTCTGCCGCAGGTTCTGATCAATTGAACGGTTTGTCCTTTGCGTTAAATTCCACTGGATCAAACGCCAGAATTGCCCATCCCGATTTTGTAAATTCTGCAGAGGCAGGAGATACCAGGCTCAATAAAGCCGTTTTAAGAACGAGTGGCGAGCTAAATATTGATGATTTAGTACCAGGAACGCATGATGTCTTTATTTATCCTACGACCGAAAGCCCTGTTGGTATCATTAGAAATGAGGAACTTATCTTATTATATGCTGAAGCAAATATGACTTCTAGTCCTGGAGATGCAGAAATGGCCGTTAATATTGTTAGAGGTGCTGCCGGCCTAGGCGCTGTTGCAGCGGGATCAGTGGATGTCGATAGAATATTATATGAAAGAAGATACTCTCTTTTTGCCGAAGGGCATCGTTGGATAGATGTTAGAAGGTTTAACAAACTGGACGAATTGGTTACGGATAGACCGGGTGACAATATTGTCTCTCAATTTCCAATACCTCAAAATGAAGGACAATAAAATCTTAATTTAATTAACAAAATAAAAAACCTCGCAAATTGCGAGGTTTTTTTATATCAATTTAATTATCAATACTGCTCCTCATCACTCGGAAAATCCCTACTTTTTACGTCCTTAATGTATTGTTTAAAGGCGCCATTCATTTCTGTATATAAATCTAAATACCTGCGTAAAAATCGTGGATTGAATTCATGTGTCATCCCCAACATATCATGGATAACCAATACCTGGCCATCAACACCATTACCTGCTCCGATACCTATTACAGGAATAGATACACTTTCAGCAACTTCTTTAGCTAATTTTGCCGGAACTTTTTCCAATACAATACCGAAACATCCCAATTCTTGTAATAACTTTGCATCTTCTTTAAGTTTTGTCGCTTCTTCTTCTTCTTTTGCCCTTACTGTATAGGTTCCAAATTTATAAATCGACTGTGGTGTCAATCCCAAATGCCCCATTACAGGAATCCCTGCATTCAAAATTCTTTTAATCGATTCTTTTACTTCTTTACCTCCCTCCATTTTAACTGCATGCCCCCCGGATTCTTTCATAATTCTTATCGCTGAACGCAATGCTTCTTTCGGATCAGATTGATAACTTCCAAAAGGTAAATCAACCACAACCAAACATCTTTCTATAGCTCTAACAACCGAAGAAGCATGATAGATCATTTGATCTAAGGTAATAGGCAAGGTAGTTTCATGGCCGGCCATTACATTAGATGCAGAATCGCCAACTAAAATGATATCAATTCCTGCATGGTCTACAATTTTTGCCATTGTATAATCATAAGCTGTAAGCATTGCTATTTTCTCACCATTACGCTTCATCTCAATTAACGATTTGGTTGTAATTCTTTTATATTCTTTTTTAGCTGTTGACATGTTTAAAAGTTAGTTTTCGTTAGTTGCATCATCTATATCTTCCTTAATTATTGAAGGAAATAATAGCGGTGCTAAATTTTTAACAGGTTTATATAATACAGACGCTTCTAAATTTTGTTCACTCACAAATGGAATTGTTCTATTTAGTTTATTGAAAATGATTAAAACCACACTTAGTATTAATCCAATTTTTGCTGCACCAAAGGCCGCACCAAAAACCTTATTCATGATACCCAATGAAACAGTATCTGCAATTTTAGTCAATATTTTTCCCGTAAAAGAGATTAAGATCACTATAATCAAAAATGTACTTGCAAAAGCAACAATTTGAATATATTTTTCTGTCCATGCCACACTTTCTTTTAAAAAATCGGCCGCTATATACGAAAAGTGTATGGCGCCATATACACCAATAACTAATGCAACCAAAGAGGTCACTTCAACGAAAAAACCTTTCATAAAACCACGTACCAATCCAAAAAGTAATAATGCCGTTAACAGTATATCTAATGTGTTCATTTGGCAAATATATTATATTAATTGTTACTATTATTATTTTAGTATAAGTAGGCAAAAAATTATACTTCCTCAACAACAATAGTCCCTCCTATATAAACCAATAACTTTTTAATTACTCGATAACCTAACCGCTCAACCGAATTGGCATAGTCATTCAGTTGATGATAGTATTTTTTATCTGATTTCCCGGTTTTATAATCTATGATCACGGCTTCATTGTTCTCATTTATAACTAACCTGTCAGGAATGATAATTTCATTTGTTTCAGTTAATATCTCACGTTCGTTATAAACTCTGATATTTTGCTGATAATATCGCTCTAAATCAGGATGTTTGACGATAGTCGTAAGTATTTTTTTTATCTTCTTAGCTTCGTCGGTAATTATGTTTCCGGTTGAAATATTGGCCTCGATAGTTTGATCAATATCATCTGCGGTTTTGATATTGGCCAACAATTCATGAATCAAATTACCATAGGCAATAGAATCCCCGGCGTCCCATAATAATGATGAGTTGGCTACAATGGCAATAGTATGTTCTTGCCAGGACGAACTAATCAATGTATCGAGTTCATAACTGCTTCTAGTTTTTATTAATTTAGTGGAAACTCTTTTCTGATCACCAAAGAAATAGTCATACTGATCGTCATTCCAATGTCCTATCGATTGCAAATAATGTATAAAAAACTGTGATGAAGTTTTTAAACTATCACTTCCCTTTTTAGCTTCACCAATGATATAAAGTTGTTCTATTGCCCTGGTAAATGCCACGTATAGTAAGTTGAAATTATCTAGTTCAAGTTCATTTCGGTGTGCTTGATAGATCTTTTTCCCGGTTTCTCCTGATAGTTCTAATGACTTGTTATAATTAACCAATAATGAATCAAAGTCATTGAACTCTTCACTACTTGCAATCGGATACCAGACTTTCGGATTCTGTTCTCTATAAATATCAAGATCAAAAGGATAAATTATCACTGGAAATTCCAGGCCTTTAGCCTTATGGATGGTCATGATGCGCACCGCATTTTTCTCTTCTGGAACTACGATGCTTAACGATTCTTTTTTATCGATCCAAAACTCCAAAAAATCGGTGCCATCCGTCGACTTCTTCATTGAAAATTGCAAAACTTCATCCAGGAAGAATTGTAAATAAGCATCAGAAGTCCGATTTAAATGAAAGTTTCTAATGATATATTCTACACTTTCATATAATGACAAATGTGCAAAAAAACCATATTCGAAGTGGATGTTATGCTTTTTTAATTGCCTGAAAAAAGAATTTACATTTAGATCTAACAACCTTTTGAAAAATGTATGTTTATCCTCTTTCATTCCCAAATTTTCATACAGAAAGTACAGCGCGTTTAATTTTGCTTCCTTATCAGTATTATTCAGAAGATAGGTCAATATGTCTACTATAAAGACCACCTTCTGTGAATTTTGTAATAATAAGGTTTCTGAGCTGATGATATCAATTCCATTATCTGTTAAAAAATCAGCAATATGCACACCTTGTTTTCGGGTTCGTGTAAGTATACATATTTCGTTTTGATTAAAATTATCCTTTAATTCATTGATAGTTTTTAATACTTTTTCTGCATACACGGCCGCTTTTTCACCCGCTTTTTTGAGCCCTTCTTCAATAAAGGATAATTGTATATATCCTCCTTTTTTATCATTCTGCTCTTGTTGATTTTCATTGACATACATATCTGCATATGCTTGATTATTGAAAAACTGGGCTATATGCCTAAAAAAACTATTATTGAAGTTAATTATTTCGCTATAGCTCCTATAATTGGTATCTAATGAATGAAATTGTTTATCTATATAAAAAGGGTTTCCTGCCTTTACATTTGCCCGATCGGCTAAGCTTAAAAATTGTTCAGGTTCACTACCCCTCCATCTGTAAATAGATTGTTTTGTATCACCTACCAATAACAAACTTGTCCCTTCCTGAGATAGTGCATTGGCTATTAACGGAATCATATTTTGCCACTGTAATAACGAGGTGTCTTGCATTTCATCAATAAAATAATGCTTGAATTTTTCGCCTATCCGCTCATAAATAAAAGGCGCCGGTTGTTCTTGTAAGTTTTTGCTGATTAGTTCATTAAATTCAGCATTTAAACGAATATTCTTTTCCTCCTTCAAAGCATCTAATGATTTCTTAATATTACTCAATACTGCTAAGGGAATCAAACTCGATAACAATAGTTTATTCAAGGTATACTCTTGAAATAATTTTTCCGAAGTTCTGTACAACTCTAATAACGGATTTATTATACTATCAATTGATGTTTTAACTTCTTCGGGTTTACCTTTCGTGTAGAAAATATTGTTCTGAATACTTTTCCCCAATCCTTTGGTCGGATCAAAAATCAACTTTTCAGGACTCTCACACAAATGTTGAAAATGGGTTGGAAATTGAGAATAGTAAAAATGATTGTATTCTAAATCAAAACTATCAATAATGCCTAGTCCTTCTTTCCCTACTACGGCAAATTTTTCTTCAATATTTTTCTGCTTTTTATTGAGTTTCGTTTTTAGGTCTATAAAATCTTCAATTGGTTTTTCTTGTAATCTTTGCAATCTGACACGATCGTTTTCTTTTAATAATATGAGAGCTATCTCCTTTAGTTCTCTGGTGATATCCCAAGATTTATCTTCATTGGCTTTCTGCAATGAAAAATCGATCAGCACCTTGGTCAGTTCTTTATCTTCTCCTATTTTAGCGGTTAATGCTTCAACTGCTTCATTGAGTAAAGACTTCGCATCCATTTCAACATCAAAATTCAGGGATAATCCTAAATCGAATGCAAAACCTCGTATCAATCTATGCGTAAAACTATCAATAGTAGTGATATTAAATGCCGAATAATTATGTAGTATATTTTGTAATACTTTTTCAGCTCTTTGATGTAGAATTTTACCAGTTAAGGGAAGTTCATTTTCAAGCTGATGAAACATTTCCGTTTTGTCTTTCAGTATATTGGTATTGGCAAAAGCACGTAAATTCTGAATGACGCGCTCTTTCATTTCGGCAGCCGCTTTATTGGTAAATGTCACTGCTAAAATTTGTTGAAACCGTTTTGGGTCTGATGTCTGTAATAAGATCTTCAGGTATTCCTTAACAAGCGTAAAGGTTTTACCGCTTCCCGCAGAAGCATTGTAGACTTGAAATGTAGCTGGGTTTTGCACAACACGAATTTAATGTAAAATTCAATAGTATCAACACAACTCTAAAGGCCTTTTGATAAAAAAGTGCACTATATATTTTTCAACTCAGCCCGTCTTACTCATCAAAACAATAGCTATGTAATTTTTTATTTAGGCAGTCTAAAGCTTATACCTGCACTTACATAGATATCTTGAATATTTCGTGTTAAACCGGTTCCTCCTGAAAGGTCCAATTGGATATTATCATCAATTAAATAGGTAAAACCGGCATCCCAATAATGGTTAAAATGACTATCTTCCGGCAGGTCTCCATAAATTTCTAAAAATGCACCAACTTTCTCTGAAATGCTATAACCATAAGCAAAAGTATAGATGTAATTAGCAGTTGTAATATCACCATCCCAAGCCATCCCTAAATTATACCCTAAACTTGATTTTTCACTAAGTCTATGCGCAAATGAAAATCGAAAATCAATGCCTGTACTGTTGGTTTTAAAATCTTGTGATGCTAAAAAAGGAAAATTTACATGACTTAAAAAGGCGATTTCAGGAAGGAGCCCATTTTCTTCTGTGACTCCAATTTTTACACCCAAAGCTAACGGTGAAAATCCGCTCGCTATATCATCGAATTTGATATTATTGAATTCTCTTGTAATTTCCGTAAAGCTAAATCCTACTCGAAATTCTAAATTATCTAGTAATCCATAGCGTAATAAGGTTGTATTAAAGGTTGTTGACTTATCTTTAGTTCCCAAGTTTTCTACCATCTCAAAAAAAACTCCCGTTTCAACTTGCAGAAATCCTTTAGGTACTAATGCTGATGACTCTGTTTGGTCCGGCCTATCAGTAACAATCGTTCCAAATTTTTTTTCTTTTGTCTCATCTTGCGCATTTACAATCGTGGCAAGCGCTATAACAAATAACAATGCCAAAAAATTCTCCTTATTCATTAATTCTTATTTATTGATTTTATGAAAAGATTTAATCCCTAAATTTGGAATATATATCAGAAGATGTATTTCTTAATCAAGATTTAAAAAGCCAATCGCCAAATTTGAGCAACTAAAAAAGTGACTATCAATCCCATTATTACCGGTAAAAGTGTCGCTATACTAGTCCATTTTACACTTTTCGTTTCTTTATAAATAGTATAAATAGTTGTGCTACAAGGATTATGTAGCAAACTGAATAACATCAGATTAACAGCTGTAAGCAGCGTCCAACCTCCTGCTCTCAAAATATTTCCCGTTTCACTGGCAGACTCTAGTTCAAACATAACTCCAGCACCTTCACCTCCGGCAATACCAGTTACTAAAACAGTCAACATTAAAATTGTAGGAATTACGATCTCATTTGCTGGAATTGCTACGATATATGCCACCAATATGACTCCGTTAAGCCCAATTAAAAAGCCAAAATTATCTAAAGAACTGATCATCCAGTATGCAATACTTTGATCTGCAATATGAATATTGGATATCAACCAAATTACGGCACCTGCCGGTGCTGCAAATACCATTGCCCTCCATAATACAATTAAAGTCCTGTCTATTAATGAAGTATAAATAGTCTTCCAAAATCTTGGTGGCCGGTAAGGTGGTAATTCTAGATTAAATGTAGATACTTCACCTTTTAATACTGTTTTCGATAAAGCCCATGAACTCATGAACATAAAAAATATGCCTAGAATTGCTATTCCTATTACGGCACCAACCGAGGCGAGACCTGATAATGCTTTAGGAACTACGGCCCCTATAAAAATGGTGGCAATTAAAATTTGAGTTGGCCAGCGCCCATTACATAATGAAAAATTATTGGTGATAATGGCTATTAGCCTTTCTCTTGGACTATCAATTATACGTGTAGCAACCACCCCGGCAGCATTGCATCCAAAACCCATGCTCATGGTTAATGCTTGTTTGCCATGGGCACCTGTTTTTTTGAATAAATAATCCAAATTAAAGGCAACTCTTGGTAAATAACCAAAATCTTCGAGCAGGGTAAATAAGGGAAAAAATATTGCCATAGGTGGTAACATAACTGCAATAACCCATGCCAATGCCAAATAAACCCCATCGATCAAAAAACCATCTAACCACCAAGGTATTCCAATACCGGAAGCTACATTTTTAAGAGCAGGATGAATTGTGTCCAATAATAAATTAGCGAGCATAGATGAAGGGTAATTAGCACCAATAATAGTTAACCAAAGAACTATTCCGAGAATTAAAAACATCAACGGAAAACCGAATGTTTTGCTGGTAATAATTTTATCTATTTTCGCATCTAACCGAAATTGTTTTTGCTGTTGATCAGTGTGAACAGAACCTTTTACGATTTCAGCTGCATCGGCATAAATCCCTTCAGCCAAATTGTCGTGAAAATCATCCCCTATTTGCCATCGCAGATCATTAGACAATTCAATAATAGTATCAATAGGTTTATTATTCATAATCGCTTAAATATTTAAACTAATTCTCCCGTTTTTAAAGCGTTAATAATATGAGAATCTCCTTCCAACAATCTAAAAGCAATCCACCTGCTATTAGGAATAGTTGGAAATTGCTTCTCAATTTCCACACTTAATTTCTGAACTGCCTTGTTAATGTTATCTGGTACATTTTTTATCCGATGTGGCTTACAGATTATTGAACCGTTTGCAACCTCACTTATGGTTTTGATCAATTCGGGAATGCCTTCATTAAATCTTGCGCTTGTAGGTACAACCGGAATTCCTAAATCACGTGCTAAAGTTCTTTCATCAATATGAATATTACGGCGTTTTGCTTCATCCATTAAGTTTAAACATAAGACCGCTTTATCTGTAATTTCTAAAATTTGCAATACCAAGTTTAAGTTTCGTTCTAACCTGCAAGCATCTACTATTATTACTGTTACGTCTGGTTTTCCAAAAAGAATAAAATTTCTTGCAACTTCTTCGTCTTGAGAAGTAGAAAGCAATGAATAAGTCCCGGGTAAATCTACCAATTTGTATTTTTTTGTTCCATATTCGAAAGCTCCTTCCGCACGGGTTACTGTTTTACCGGGCCAGTTGCCAGTATGTTGTCTTAATCCGGTTAAGGCATTAAAAACAGTGCTTTTCCCTGTATTTGGATTGCCTGCTAATGCTACAACAAAATCAATATTTTCAGTATTTACTCCAAGTTTTTTTAAACCTTTAGCACTGTATTGAGAACAACCATCACAGGCGTTTTTTGTTTTATTCTCCATAAATCAATCTTTTTTAATAAGTATTTTTTTTGCTTGATCATTACGCAATGCTATAGAAGTGTCTTTAACTAAATACGCCTTGGGATTACTTAAAGGACTCACTAAATCAATTTGAATTGTGCTGCCTTTTATAAATCCTAAATCTAGCAATCTTCTTCTGTTCTCCCCTCTGCATTCCTTTGAAATCCTCAATATTTTTGCTGTTTCATTTTCCTGTAAGCTTGAAAGCCTCACCATATTTTCTTCATCAAGAATATCCTTTTCTAAAACTTCAATAGTTATATTTGCAGCAACAACTGGAGCCAGTTTGAACTCTTCACCTTCAGCATAGAAAACCACCCTGTTTGCACTATTTTCAACAACTCTGATTTGGGAACCAATATGAATATTTTCAGCCAGAATTTGTTTATAGATCACCTCTGGTTCATCTTCTATATGTATAATTTTTCCAATTGTATTTACAGGTAAAGTAGATAAGGTAACTCCATTCATTTCTGCTATTTTACCATGTTTGGTTGGAATAGGATCTCCATGGGGATCATAGATCGGATTCCCTAATTGTGTTGCTAACAAATTTGTTTCTTCATAATTCAACAGGTGTTCCATTGATTCAGCCCTATCATGCCATTCTTTTTTGTCATATCCTGTTTTTTCTGCTAAATATTTTTCCCATAACCGATGTACCCTAACAATCCGTAATGCATAATCCCTTCCTATATTTGTCAACTTTAAAACATCCCCTTCAAGTAAAATCAATTCGCTAATTGACATTTTTTTAACGACATCAATTATCTTTTTATCATTAAACTTTAATGTTCGTGTTAAACTATTAACTGTTATTTCCTTGCCTGAATTTTCATAATGATACAGTTCTTTTAAGATATCTTCAATTACAGTCTTTTCGTTAAGTTTCCAGTTGCCTTTAATAATCCAGAATAAACCTTTAACCGGCCTAAACAGGAAGTACATAATTATCAAAAAACTAATAAAAAAGATGAGGTTATATAATGGATTTGTAATAGTCATGATAAATTTTTTAAATATAAATTCTCTGCAACATTTTCAGAAATAACAAACCGTCTTGAATTCATTTCAATTTGCCTTGATCCGTCAAACGGTTCTATACTTAATACCTTAATGGTATTGCCAATTGCAATTTTCATTTTGTTCAAATATTTCAAAAAATCAACTGATGAATCTTTCACACTTAATAAGATACTTTCTTCATTTTCTTTTAAAGCAGACAGTTTTACTTTACTCCGTTTAGTAATAATTCCATCTTTATCAGGAATAGGATCTCCATGAGGATCTACATTAGGATAATCTAAAAACTGATCTAACCTTTCCATTAATTCTCTAGATTTAATATGTTCTAACTGCTCGGCAATATCATGCACTTCATCCCATGAAAAATTCAATTTTCTTACTAAAAATGTTTCCCAAAGACGGTGTTTTCTAATCACAGAAGTTGCTATTTTTTTTCCTTTTGCTGAAAGCTGAACACCTTGATATTTTTTATAATTAACTAAGCGCTTATCTGAAAGTTTTTGCAGCATATCAGTCACTGAAGATGCTTTTGTCTGCATTTTTTCTGCAATCAAATTGGTGCTTATTCCCTTTTTGGTCTCTATATCTAAAGCATAAATAGCCTTTAAATAATTTTCTTCTGCTTGAGAGAACATACATTAATTTTTGACAAATATAAAAATATTTTTAGACAAGTCTAAAAATATAAAATATAAATTTTTAAATAGTATATTTGACTAGCAAATACTTTTAGCAATGCTAACAAATCAAAAAGATAAATTTAGGCTTCCCAAAACGGTAACCTACCTTAATGGGGCATATATGTCTCCTCAATTAAAAAGTGTAGAAAAGATTGGTCATGAAGCAGTATCTCAAAAATGTTTTCCTTATGAGATTGTTGCAAAAGATTTTTTCACCGGGGTTGAAAAGTTAAGAATAGAATTTGCTGATTTTATTGGTGTTTCCGATTACCAAAATACGGCAATCATTCCTTCTGTATCATATGGTATGGCCACGGTGGCCAATAACATTACATTAGAACCAGGTGATGAAATTATAATAGTTGATGCTCAATTTCCCAGTAATGTATACGCCTGGCAAAAGATTGCTGAAAAAAATAAGGCTAAAATTAGTATCATTAGCCCACCTGATACTTTTGAAGACAGGGGAAAAATTTGGAATCAATCTATTTTAGATGCCATTACCAATAAAACGGCATTGGTAGCGATTAGTCCTGCTCATTGGGCCGACGGCACCCTATTTGACCTGAAAGAAATTCGTAGGATAACAAAAGCCAATAATGCTTTATTGATTATTGATGGAGCTCAAAGTTTGGGAGCTTTTCCGTTTTCTGTCACAGCTATTGAACCCGATGCTGTTATAACAGTAGGCTATAAATGGCTACTCGGCCCTTATGGATTGGGTATAGCATATTTCTCTGATCTATTTAACGATGGTGAGCCTATTGAAAATAATTGGATCAACAGGCATAATAGCGAAGACTTCACACAATTGGTCAATTACCAATCAAAATACCAACCTAAATCCGGACGTTATAATATGGGTGAATGTAGTAATTTCAATTTGGTGCCTATGCTTACCAAAAGTATAGGACAACTAGCTGAATGGGATCCTAAAAATATTCAAGACTATTGTGCGGCTATTTCTAAAACTGCTATTGACGAATTACGAAATTTAGGCTGTTTTATTGAAGGAGATGCGTTTAGAGCCAAGCATTTATTTGGTGTGTATTTGCCTGAACATATCAATTTGGAGAAATTAAAAACCAAATTTACTGAAAATAACATTTATGTTTCTTTCCGTGGCAACGCCATTCGTGTTTCTCCAAATGTCTATAATACTGAAAATGATTTTGAAAAATTTGTAAATTGTTTTAAATAAAAAGTCACAAAGAATTTAATTCTTTGTGACCATTATTGATTGATTACTACTATTTTAAATACGGTTCACTTTTTTAATAGCCTTTGTAAAATCTTCCAGGTTATTATCATTCATGACTAAATGCAATGCTTCATCCCCTACCTTTTCTGCATTGTCCTGAGGAAAACCAAGACCTATGATAATCCGTTGTAAAAGACTTACTTGTTCGGCCGTCACTAGGTCATCCGCAAATATCATTATAGTAAGATTATACAATCTCTCGATGCGTTCATTATAACTTACCGAAGGGTTTATAGGATATTTATGATGATTCTTTATAATATCTTTATATTCTACTTGATCTATTTCTAAACGTTTTGCTAATTGGTCTATTAATTTTTGTTCACCTTCTGTTATAATATTATCAACCATCGCTAATCTTACAATGTTTGCAAAATGGCTAATGTTCTTTTTATGAGTTCCACTCGAATATAAATCTGATATAGACATATTTAATGTTGTTTATTACAAAGATAAATAAACTCATTATTTTTTAAACTAATTTTAATAAATATATCTTTGCCCAAAACAAAAACAATTGAACAAACAAACAATTGTTAATATATATGAGCAATCCTCGAAATTAAAACAGATTGTTCAGCAACTACAACAGCAAAACTCAAAGCTTCTTTTACAGCATTTGACGGGATCTTCATTGTCTTTTGTTATTTCAAACTCCTTTAAACATGTAGAAAAACCCTACTTGATCATTTGCGATGATAAAGAAGAAGCGGCCTACTATTTGAATGACCTGGAGCAGTTATTGGGAGAGAAAAATGTACTGTTCTATCCAGGTTCGTATCGAAGGCCCTATCAAATTGAAGAAACTGACAATGTCAATATTCTGTTACGTTCTGAGGTATTAAACAGGATCAATTCCCGTAAAAAATCGGCAGTTATTATTACGTATCCTGATGCCTTATTCGAAAAAGTGGTCACTAAAAGTGAACTTGAAAGAAGTACACTGAAATTACATATTGGTGAACAAATTTCTCTTGATTTTGTCAATGAAATGCTTTTTGAGTACAATTTTAATCGCGTTGACTTTGTTACTGAACCGGGCGAATTTGCAGTACGGGGTGGAATTGTGGATGTATTTTCATTTTCGAATGAAGAACCGTATCGGATAGAGTTTTTCGGTGATGAAGTAGAAAGCATTCGGACTTTTGATATTGAAACTCAACTCTCTATAAGCAAAGAAAATAAAATCAGTATTTTACCGAATGTTGAAAATAAAAAGTTACAAGAAAAACGTGAAAGCTTTTTAAAATATATTTCTAATAAAACTATTGTTTTTGTTAAAAATAGAGCACTACTGTTTGGAAAGTTAGATAAGCTTTTTAGTAAAGCCAATACCGCTTTTGCAGAAATAAAAGAAGGGGTACAACTTTCAGAACCTCATGAATTATTCTGTAACGGAAATTTAATAAAAAAGCAACTCGCAAGTTATAACCTGGTTCAGGTCGGAAATGCCGGACTTTTGGAAATGCCAGATAAACGGAAAGAACAATTCGACAAGTCAATTTCTTTTCAAACATCTCCTCAAGTAAGTTTCAACAAACAGTTTGACCTGCTCATTAAAAATCTCAATGAAAATACTGAAAAAGGTATCAAAAACTATTTGTTCTGCACAAATGAAAAACAGGCAGAACGCTTTCATGATATTTTTGAAGATGTTGAAGAGGAAGTCATTTATGAAACGATTGTTTTTCCTTTATATCAAGGGTTTATAGATCAAGAATATAAGATTGCATGTTATACAGATCATCAGATTTTTGACCGCTATCATAAATTCCGGTTAAAAACCGGATTTGCCAAAAAGCAGGCCATCACTTTAAAAGAATTAACCAACTTAGAAATAGGTGATTATGTCACTCATATGGATCATGGGATTGGAAAGTTTGGCGGATTGCAAAAAATTGATGTCGAAGGTAAAAAACAAGAAGCCATTAAACTTATTTATGGGGATAGGGACATATTGTATATCAGTATACATTCGCTGCATAAAATTTCTAAATTTAATGGTAAAGATGGTAAACCACCAAAAATATACAAACTAGGTTCAGGTGCCTGGAAAAAGTTAAAGCAACGAACGAAAGCCCGGGTTAAAGAAATCGCCTATGATTTAATTCAATTATATGCAAAACGTAAAATGCAACAAGGATATAGGTACAATCCTGATAGTTTTATGCAACTGGAATTAGAATCGAGTTTTATGTATGAAGACACTCCTGATCAGCTTACGGCCACTCAAGATATAAAAGCAGATATGGAAAGTGAGCAGCCCATGGATAGGTTGGTCTGTGGCGACGTCGGATTTGGAAAAACAGAAGTGGCTGTCAGGGCAGCTTTTAAAGCCGTTGATAATGGCAAACAGGTCGCTATATTAGTACCTACTACCATTTTAGCTTTCCAGCATTTTAAGACATTTAGTGAACGGTTGAAAGATTTTCCTGTTGTTATCGATTATATTAACCGGTTCAGAACTGCGAAACAACGTGCTGAAATATTGAAGAATTTAGCTGATGGTAAGATCGATATTATAATTGGTACACATCAACTCGTAAACCCCAAAGTACTATTCAAGGATTTGGGTTTATTGATTGTCGATGAAGAACAAAAATTTGGTGTATCAGTAAAGGATAAATTAAAAACGATCAAAGAAAATGTTGATACACTTACCTTAACTGCAACACCAATCCCCAGGACCTTACAATTTTCATTGATGGCTGCCCGTGACCTATCGATTATCAATACGCCCCCACCAAACCGGCATCCAATAGAAACAAATGTCATCCGTTTTAATGAAGAAACTATCAGGGATGCAATACAGTATGAAATTTCCCGTGGTGGGCAAATCTTTTTTATTCATAATCGGATAGAAAATATTAAGGAAGTCGCAGGAATGTTACAACGTTTATTGCCGGATGCTAAAATTGCCATTGGTCACGGACAAATGGATGGGAAAAAATTAGAACAGCTTATGCTGGCTTTTATGAATAATGAATTTGATGTATTGGTTTCTACCACTATTGTGGAAAGCGGTTTGGATATACCCAATTCCAATACTATTTTTATCAATAATGCCAATAATTTCGGATTATCTGATCTGCATCAAATGCGTGGCCGTGTAGGCCGTTCGAACAAAAAAGCATTCTGTTATTTTATTACACCACCTTATCATATGATGACCGATGATGCCAGAAAACGCATACAAGCTTTAGAGATTTTTTCTGAATTAGGTAGCGGGTTGAACATTGCCATGAAAGATCTGGAAATTCGTGGTGCCGGAGATCTATTAGGAGGCGAACAAAGCGGATTCATCAACGATATTGGTTTTGATACGTATCAAAAAATACTCAATGAGGCCATTGAAGAATTGAAGGAAAATGAATTTAAGGAATTGTATAAGGATGGTTCTGATGAACCAAAAACGTTTGTCAAAGAAATTCAGGTTGATACCGATTTTGAGTTGTTATTTCCTGACGATTATATCAATATTATTACAGAACGTCTCAATTTATATAGTGAATTGGGTACCTTGGAAACTGAAGAAGAATTGCAACAATATGAACAACGTTTGGTTGACCGTTTTGGAGACTTACCGGTGCAGGCAATTGACTTATTGAATAGTGTCCGGTTAAAATGGATCGCCAAAAGCATCGGTTTTGAACGTATTGTTTTAAAACAACATAAATTAATTGGATATTTTATAGCTGACCAACAAAGTGCTTTTTATCAGACTGAAATATTCACGAGAATATTACAATTCGTACAGCAACATATGACTATCTGTAAAATGAAAGAAAAAGAGACCAAACAAGGGTTGCGTTTATTACTCACCTTTGATAACATTACATCCATTGAAAAGGCTTTGGAAGTTTTGAGTAGAATTTAATCTTCTTATCATTCCTGCCTAGGCAGAAATCTAGGGTGTTAAAAATTTTAATCCTTTGAAACGGTATTTCAATACTATGACATATTTTAAATATGAATAATTTAACAATTAACATATATGGATTCCTGCCTAGGCAGGAATGACAGATAAACATAGTGACGTACAAAATGAAAAACCAACATTTAAAGCATATTGCAGAATTGAATTTAGCAATCTTGTTTATTAGTACATCCGGTGTGTTGGGAAGATATATTTCAATGCCACCACCCATAACTATTTGGTGGCGCTGTCTATTTGCGGCTTTCTTATTAGGTGCATTTTGTTGGTATAAGAAAATAGACCTTAAAATTTCAAACGGTAAAGATTGGAAGACAATCATACTGAGCGGCCTGTTTTTAGGAGCTCATTGGGTAACCTATTTTTATGCCTTGAAATTATCGAACGTAGCCATAGGGATGCTTTCCCTTTTTACCTACCCGGTAATCACAGCCTTCCTTGAACCCCTATTTTTAAAAACAAAATTAAATGCGATCCACATTTTGTTAGGTATATTGGTCATTGTTGGAATTTACTTTTTAACACCCGAATTCAACATAGAAAATAAGTATTCAAAAGGAATATTGTTTGGATTGATCTCCTCTGTTTTTTATGCGCTTAGAAACTTGCTATTGAAAAAGAAAATTGCACAGTATCATGGTTCTATGTTGATGTTCTATCAGATGATAATCATTAGTTTAGTGTTATGGCCTGTTCTATTTATTTTTGAAGCGAACCCAAGCACAAATGACTGGGGTGCACTCATAGTATTGGCCTTAGTAACTACTTCGATCGGACATACACTGTTTGTTATGAGCTTTAAACATTTCTCGATAAGTGCGGCAGGTATTATGAGTAGCATACAACCTGTATATGGTATATTATTAGGAATGTTATTCTTACATGAAATTCCTGCCGGAAGAACTGTAATCGGAGGACTGTTAATTTTAGCAACAGTTATCATAGAAAGTATTCAATCAAAAAAAATATAAAATGGAATTTTTTAGGATCATAGATAGACAGGTAACAGAAAAAATAATTCAGGAGAAAATTAATCCTCAAAGCGTAGAAAATTTTACTGAAACCATGTTATTTATAGAAAAGTTAGATAACAACTTTTCAGGTTTAACGTTATGGGGTGAATTTATGATTAGTTATGATAAGATAAAAGGCGGAGTTAGATTTACTTTATTAGATTGTCCAAATGGGTTATCCTGGACGATAACAACCGGTTATCCACCAGATAGAAATAAAATTATTCTTCATAGCACTATCAATAGAACTCAAAAACCCGTAGAATTCATTGAAGAAATTAATGAGTTTATGGATGAATGGGTTGATGGTATAAATGTTACAATATAAGTGGCATAATTTGATTTATTTTGTATAAAAATTATCAAATGAAAATAGCTATTGCCACCAACGACCGCATAACAATTGCTGAACGCACAGGTCGTGCAGCTGAATTTGCCTTTTATACCATAAAAAGCAAAGAAATTGAATCAGTTGTTTATCAGAAGAATAACCATAAGCATCATGGTCACGGAGGTCATGGGCACAATCATGAACATGGTGAACACAGTCACAAGGATATTGTCTTACAATTACAAGGTGTTGATGTTTTTTTAGTGAGAGCTATTGGTAAAAATATGCGTCGAGATTTAAAAGAAGGAAATATCCCTTATCAATTAGTAAAAATTGATGCTATTTCAGAAATATTAGCTGATTACCTTAAAAATTAAATCAACCTTTTAAAAAATCGGCATCATTGAATCTCGGATTTGGATATTTATAAAAGCCCTCTCCTACTTTTTTGCCTAATTTTCCCTTATCGATATACGCCTTTAGCATTTTAGAAAAACGCTTACTTTTTTCGTCCTTAAAGACATGAATGACATGCCAGGCAGTATCCAACCCAATTTCGTCTAAAATTCCGAATGGCCCACTGGGCATTTTAAAATTGCCCATCCAGGAGCGGTCAACGTCCTCAATACTCGCCACGTCATAGGTAACTAAAGCACCGGCAGCTCCTAATACGGAAATGAGCATCGCATTAAAAATATATCCGGGTGATTCCCGTTTCATGATCACTGGAGTTTGCTGGATACTTTCCCCATATTCTTTGAGTAGGTTGATAATCCAAGGTTCGGTTTTAGGATTTGGCATGATATCTACTACATTGGCATAAAAAACATCGTGAAAATGCAAAGCACAAAAACGTTCAGGCCTTCCTGTAGCGTTAGCAAATAATGAAGGTAATAATGAGGAGGTGTTCGTTGTAAAAATGGTATCCTTTGGGCATAATTCTCCAAATTGTGTCCAAACTTTTTGCTTTAGCTCTAAATCTTCAGTGACCGATTCACTCACCAGATCGGCATCCATAGCCGCTAGTTTGGCATCTGTGGTAAAAGTCTGGTCTTGTAGTGCTTTTTGTCCATCTCTTTCTGAAATAACTTCTTTCCCAACTAAAAATTTAATCAATTCTGCCTGGATTCTTTTTGCCTGTACAAAGGCCTCCTCCCGAATGTCGTAGATGGTAACTTTATAGCCGTTCAAAGCACTAGCCAGAGCAATGCGTAACCCTAAAGTTCCACTACCAAGGATAAGGATGTTATTGATGTCTTTTAGTTCTTTCATGATGTTGCTTCTTCAATTGAATTGATGATTCTTGTCTTTTGTCATTCCTGCCTTCGCAGGAATGACAAGTACTTAATAAAAGCCATTTATCCTGTTATATTTTATCGCATTCTCTACATTCTGACCACAAGCTTTTACCGTATGAATAAGCATTGCAAAGCGTTCATCTTTGGTATAACCTTTTTTATAACGGGCATAGATCTGTTGTGCAATAACTCCCAGTTTAAAACATCCAAACACATAATAAAACAGCACATCATCTATCATGATATCACGTAATTCGGCATATTTTCCTATGACCTGCTGGCGCGTTAAATTACCTTCCGCCCAGGTTATATTAAATTGCTGCAAAGCAGGATGATCCTCTTTTTCAACCCAATATGCCAAGGTCGTTCCAAGATCCATTAACGGATCGCCAACGGTTGCCATTTCCCAATCCAATACGGCTTTTATTTCCAATGAATCGATGTCCAGTACTAAATTATCATATTTATAGTCATTGTGAATGAATGCAATTGCTCCATCCGAAGGTATATTGCCTGTCATCCACTCAGCGGCTAAATTCATCGATGCAATTTCATCCGTTTCAGCTTTAAAATACCGTTTTATCCAACCTTCAACCTGCCGTTTTACATAGCCTTCCGGCTTACCAATAGTAATTAGACCTGATCTTTCGAGTTCTAAGTCATGGATGGCGGCCAAATTTTCAATGATATGTGTAGATAGTGTTTTAAAACGATCAGGAGTCAAATCCATACCTTCCGGAATTTTATTTCGTAAAATAATCCCTTTAACACGCTCCATTAAATAAAATGGCGAACCAATAACAGCATCGTCTTCGCAAAGAATAATAGGTTTCGGAATTTTAGTATATACCGGCTCCAATAAGCCCAATACTTTAAACTCCCTTTTCATATCATGAGCAGATTTTATATTGACACCAAAAGGTGGTTTTCGTAAAATATACTCTTTGTTGTTTGCAATAATCAGATAGGTAAGATTTGAAAATCCTCCCGGAAATTGTTTGACTTCAATTTGATCAGCAAAACCTGCTAAGTTATTTTTTAAATATCTTATTAATTGAGACGAGTCAAGTTCTTCTCCTTTACGGACTTCTTTTGCCCTATCTATGTGTTTATCCATTTATTTTGCTTACACTAAAAAAGATTTATCCAGGTTTCGACAAGTTGCACTTGCTGCCTTCGAGACAATTTACTTTAACTCTCGTCAATGCTCAACCTGACAGTAGTTTTTCAATTTAATTGTTCATGTCACATCGAGCGCAGTCGAGATGCATTTATTTTCTTCTTTGTCATTTTGATAGAACCCGAAAGAATCATGAGAAATCCCTACATCAAATTGAGATTTCTCGTCAATATACTTTGTCTTTATTGACAAATTATATTTCTGTCGAAATGACAAGCGTTTCAATTTATGAAGTCTTTTTAATGTCCAATCCGTAATTCTTAAGTATTTTTCCCGCCAAAGCCGTTTTATGTACTTCATCCGGGCCATCATAAATTCGCGCGCCCCGTTCGTGCCTGTACCAAAATGACAATATGGTATCGTCAGTAATTCCTAGAGCTCCATGAGTCTGAATGGCTCTATCCAGTACTTTCATCAACACATTCGCTACATAAAATTTAATGGTAGAAATTTCCATACGGGCTTCCTTAGCGCCTACCTCATCGATCTTTTTTGCCGTATGCAACACCATATAACGCGAAGCATTTATTTCTGCCCTGCTTTCCGCAATCCAATTTTGAATGCTTTGCTTATGTCCTAATTTTATACCTTTACCTAAAGCCCTGCTCGCTGCCCGTTTACACATCAGATCAAAGGCACGTTCGCAAATACCTATCCAACGCATACAGTGATGAATTCTTCCAGGGCCCAAGCGCTGTTGTGCCAGTCTAAACCCTTCACCTTCATTTCCAATTAGATTTTTTACAGGTACCTTACAATTTTTATATTCAATTTCACCATGACTAAAATAGCCATCATTTTCTTCACCCATTACTGAAATATTCCGTGTCAAATAAAATCCTTCAGTGTCCGTAGGAACTATGATCATACTTGCTTTTTGATACTCATTTTCAGCTTCGGGATTAGTATTTGCCATTACAATGGCAAAAGAAGCACCGTCGGCAGCAGTTGTAAACCATTTATGGCCGTTAATTATATAATGATCTCCATCTTTCACTGCAGTAGTTCCCATATTTACCGGATTTGAGCCTGCGAATTCAGGTTCGGTCATTGAAAAACAACTGTGTATTTCTCCTTTGATCAAAGGCTCTAAGTAGGTTTGTTTGACATAATCTGAAGCATTCCCTAATAATAGTTCCTGATTGCCGATATCGGGAGCATTACAATTAAAACAGAAATGCCCGTAAGGAGATGTCCCTAACAACTCACTAATTTGCCCGAATTCAACCAAACTAAAACCCATTCCTCCGTGATTTTCACTCAAATGAGGATTCCACAAACCTTTTTCCTTTACTATCTCTCTAATTTTATTTAATTCATCTTCTACTTCACTAAAAGGTAAATTCATGTAATGCTTTTCTAAAGGATACACATGTTCTTCTAAAAGAGTTTTAATTTTAGCGAGGTTTTGTTCTAATTTTTCGGAAGAAAATAGCGTCATTTTTTTATTTTTTGGAATCAGGTAGTTACAAATATAGCGAAAATAAGTCCTTAAAATCCTTCAGGTTAATTAGTAATTTTAGAATCATGTAACCGCCAATTTCCGTATCATGTTGGACAAAATTCTTGGAAAAAAACGTTTTACATATACTGCCAAAACTTCCAATTTACCCCCGATGACAGCTTCTTGTTTTTTTCGGGAGATAGCTCTTATCATCCTTTTTGCAAAATATTCAGGTGACAATCCGTTTGCTGTTCCTTTATCCATTTTATTCTGCCGCGTGCCATCAGCGGTCAAGGCATTTTTCGACACATCGGTATTTACAAAACCCGGACAAATTAATGTTACCGCTATATTGTCATCGTGTATCTCAGCACGTAAGCTGTCAAAAAAGCCATGCAATGCATGTTTTGAAGCCGCATATGAAGATCGTAATGGAGTTCCTATTTTACCTACCACACTCGTTACCACAACGAAATGACCGCTTTTCCTGGCGATAAAATAAGGTAATAATGCTTTCGATAAAGCTACCGTACCAAAATAATTTGTTTTGAAAATCTGGGTGTCGATGGTAATTCCGGTATCAATTGCTAAGGAACGTTGACTAATGCCTCCATTATTGATGAGAATATCAATGTTACCGAAAAGGGAAATTGCTTCTTGTACCAACTTATCTAAGCGAAGATAATCACACAGATCGACCTGCAACACCTTTACCTTCCTGGGATCAGCGCAAAGCATTTTAACTTGTTCAAGCTTTTCAATATTGCGTGAAGAAATAATGAGTATAGCATCTTGCTGAGATAATGCCAGGGCTGTTGCTTTACCAATTCCGGAAGAAGCTCCGGTTATCCAAACAACTTTATCCTTAAAATTCATCTATGACGGTTTCCTTCAAAACTACAAAAATTTTGTTCTTAAAATACTGTACTTTTGTTTTGGTTTGATTTTTGTAAAACAGCTATAAACGACAAACGATGTTCAAAAGATTAGTGGTACTATTTATATTAATTGGTTCTGTAGCTAATGGGCAACATACCGTTAAAGGAGAATTGCAGCCTGCTGAAAATTATCCATGGATGCTTTTGTATCAATTAAAAGGTGCCAAACAGAATTATGTTGCTTATGATTCGATAAAAAACAGTACATTTTCAATTGCGATACCCAAAGGAAAAACACCAGGTATTTACAGATTGGTGTATGATCTGAAAAATAGATTGTTTGTTGATTTTATTTACGCCGATGAAGATGTTGCCTTGACTTTTGATCCGAAAAAACCAAATGAATCTGTTCAATTTTCAGTATCAGAGCAAAATAAGATCTACCGGAATTATATAAAGGAAACTCAACCCGTTCAACAGCGATTAGACTCCTTACAGGTTCTTTGTTTTAAAGCATCAGATACCAAAGAGCAGGAAAATATAGCGAATGCGTATCAAAAAAGTCACAAAACCTTAACGTTACTTCAACAGCAATTTGAAGCACAATCGAATGGAAAAATAACCAATCATTTTATAAAAGCAAGTGCCCGGTATAATGCGGAAAATCCTGTTAAAATTTCCGCTGATTATTTAAGTTCTGTCAAGGATCACTTTTTCGACAATATAGATCTCAATAATGAAGTATTATTAAATTCTACGTTTATTAATGATAAAATCAATGATTTTATTTTTTACCTGAATACTTCAGATGATAAAAAAGTACATACCAAATTATATAAAGAAGCTATTGCGACCGTAATGGCTAAAATTAGTACCAATTATAATTTAGCCAAAGATATTGAAGAAGGCTTGTTATATACATTTGCACAACAGGAAAATATAAGTATGGTAAATACCGTATTGAATTATTATTTACAGTTACCCACTGAATTACAAGACCGAGCTTTTATAAGTGATATTAAAGGACAGCTAAAAACTGCCATTGGTACTATTGCCCCTAATATTTTATGGACAGAAAACAATAACCCTCAAAGTTTGCATATGTTGGATGGAGCCTCTTATTATGTGGTTGCTTTTTGGAGTTCTACCTGTGGGCACTGCTTAATAGAAATGCCGGTACTTTATGATTTTTTAAAAGGTAACACAAAGGTCAAAGTGATAGCTGTGGGTTTAGAAGAAGAGGCTAGCAAAGCAGGTTGGGAAACTCAAATTACCAGTTATCCAAACTTTATCAATGTGTATGGCGAAAACAAATGGGAAAATAAATTTGCCCATGGGTATGGTGTAAATGCTACTCCTACGTTTTTTGTATTGGATGCTCAAAAAAAAGTGATTGCTAAACCTGATGATGTTGCCGAATTAAAGTTGTTTTTTGAGGAACAATAAAAGTAATTTGTCAAAAGTGATAAAAAGCATCTTCTAAATGCTCAAGTGTAAAATTCTTATTTTCATTCACAATGGCAATGATATCGAAGCGGACCTCTACATCCAGATCTTTTGAAATTACATATTCATCGATAGCGGCTACCAATAATTTAATCTTTTTAGGGTTTACAAAATCCTGAGGATTTCCAAAATCTATTGTTGAACGAGTTTTTACTTCAACCACTGCCAGTGTACCATTCTTTTCAGCAATAATATCGACTTCTGCTTTTTGAAAACGCCAATTTTTATCACGAATGGTATAGCCTTTTTTAATTAAAAAATCTACTGCTAACTGCTCTCCTTTTTTACCTAACTCGTTGTGCTGTGCCATCGTACAAAAATTTAATAACAGACTTATTCTCTTTTACTTTCAGGTTAATTGTTCTTCCTAAAATGATGGTTCTGTTATCTCTTATATGTCCGGCAGGAAAATCAAAACTTACAGGAAAATCATAGTCTTTTACAGCATCCAACACTACTTCTTCAGCAGTCTTTCCAAAAGGAGTATCATTCTCCCTGATATCAGAAATTCCTCCTACGATCAAGCCTTTACAATTATCAAAATAGCCGTTCCTTCTCAAACTGATCAGCATTCGGTCTATATGATATACATATTCCCCAATATCTTCAATAAATAAAATTTTTCCATCAATATTCAAAGTAGATCTGGTTCCTAATAAGCTGTAAAGCAATGATAAATTCCCACCAACTACCAGTCCCGTTCCTTCACCTGATCTATTAAAATCAGAATCAGAAATTCTATATGTGAGCTTTTTACCAAACAATACTTTCTTCAATGACCTTTGTGCTTTTTTTTGCTCCTCATTGTCAGGCTTATAGGTAATAGGCATTAGGGCATGGATGGTTTCTATACCTAAATTATGAATCTCATTATGAAATACCGTAATATCAGAAAACCCAATAATCCATTTAGGATGCTGTTTAAACCTGGTAAAATCTATACTATCTATAATCCGTACCGATCCATATCCACCACGGGCACACCAAATGGCCTTTACCGTTGGATCATCAATTGCATATTGGAAATCTTCAAGCCGTTGTTCATCAGTACCTGCAAAATGATGATTTTGCTCAAATAAATTTTTGCCCAGCTTGACGGTCAGTCCCCATTCCTGAAGTAATTCAATACCATTCTCCACCTTGACTGTATCTTTCATAATTCCAGCCGGGGCAATGATCATGACAGTGTCTCCCTTTTGCAAAAAGGGAGGTTGAATTAATTTAGATGGTTCCTGATCGGCAGATGCATATACAATACCCGGAAATACTGTTAAAAACACCAGCAATAAAAATTTATATAGAATGGTTCTCATAATATTACTTTTTGTAAAAATACATTTTTATCAATAAATAACACCAGTGATTTTTCATTGGTATAATAACAAAGGTTTACTTACTTTTGCTGATAGAAAAATTTCAAATGAATACTCCGAAAAGATATACTATAACTGCGGCATTACCCTATACAAATGGCCCTGTCCATATCGGCCATTTGGCCGGTGTATATGTGCCCTCAGACATCTACGCTCGATTTTTACGATTGAAAGGAAATGATGTTGCATATATATGTGGTTCTGACGAACATGGGGTACCCATCACTATAAAGGCTAAAAAGGAAGGTATTACTCCGCAACAAGTGGTAGATAAATACCACGCCATGATTAAAAAATCATTTGAAGATTTTGGAATTTCTTTTGATAATTATTCACGTACTTCAGCTAAGATACATCATGAAACTGCTTCAGAAATTTTCAAAACATTGTATGAAAATGGAAAGTTTATCGAAGAAACCAACCGGCAATTATACGATGAGGAAGCAAACCAGTTTTTAGCAGATCGTTTTGTAGTGGGTACCTGTCCGAAATGCGGTTATGAAGAGAGTTATGGTGATCAATGTGAAAACTGTGGTACCAGCCATAATGCGACTGACCTGATCAATCCGAAATCTGCCATTACAGGCAATGCACCTTCATTAAAAGAAACCAAACATTGGTATTTACCATTAAATGAGTATGAAGATTGGTTAAAAGAATGGATACTGGTTGGTCATAAGAAAGATTGGAAACCAAATGTGTACGGACAAGTAAAGTCATGGGTTGACGATGGGCTACGACCAAGAGCGGTAACACGTGATCTTGATTGGGGAATTCCTGTTCCTGTAAAAGGAGCAGAAGGCAAAGTATTATATGTGTGGTTCGATGCTCCTATCGGATATATTTCTTCTACAAAAGAATGGGCAGCCCGTGAAGGGAAAGATTGGGAGCCATATTGGAAAGATGCCAATACCAAATTGGTTCACTTTATTGGCAAGGACAATATTGTTTTTCACTGCATTATTTTCCCCGTTATTTTAAAAGCCGAAGGTTCTTATATATTACCTGATAATGTTCCTGCTAATGAATTCCTGAATCTGGAAGATGACAAAATTTCTACCTCAAAAAATTGGGCGGTTTGGCTGCATGAATATTTAGAAGATTTCCCCGGTCAACAGGATGTATTACGTTATGCTTTGACTGCCAATGCACCGGAGACGAAGGATAATAATTTTACCTGGAAAGATTTTCAAGCGAGAAATAATAATGAGTTGGTTGCCATCTTTGGAAATTTTATCAATCGGGTACTGGTATTGACCCATAAATATTATGACGGACAAATACCTGTACCGGGGAACTTGTCGGATACCGATGAAGATACCTTGGCAATGCTAAAAAAATATCCGCAAATCATTTCTAAATCCATTGAACGATACCGGTTTAGGGAAGCCTTGATGGAATTGATGAATCTGGCCCGTTTAGGGAATAAATATTTAGCAGATGAAGAGCCCTGGAAACAGATAAAAGAGAATCCGGAGCGTGTACAAACGATTATGTATGTGGCCTTACAAATTGCAACCGGATTGTCAATTTTATCGGAACCTTTTTTACCGTATACTTCGATTAAATTGAAATCCATACTTTGTCATTCCGCACTTGATGCGGAATCTCTTACATGGAACGATGTTGCTTCCAAACAAGCCTTACTCCCTTCAGGCCATCAAATCGGAAAAGCAGAGCTCTTATTTTCTAAAATAGAAGACTCCGAAATTCAAAAACAACTGGATAAATTAGAAGCTTCTAAAAAAGAGAATGAAGCAAAAAATAAAGTTGTTGAACCTCAAAAAGAAACGATTGAGTTTGACGATTTTACCAAACTGGATATTCGTGTAGGTACTATTTTAGAAGCGGTAAAAGTACCCAAGACTAAAAAACTATTACAATTGAGAGTTGATGTTGGTATTGATACCCGAACTATCGTTTCCGGTATAGCGGAAAGCTTTTCCCCAGAAGAGATCATCGGGCAAAAAGTGACCATTTTGGTAAATTTGGCTCCCAGAACCTTACGGGGTGTTGAAAGCCAGGGGATGATCTTAATGACAGAAACACCGGATGGCAACTTAGCTTTTGTGGAACCAGAAAAAAATGAAGTTCAAAATGGCCAACAGATAAGCTAACCAATTATAAAATACAAATTACATGTGGAAATATATCAAACGTATTGGTTTAATCATCAACTTAAAAACAGTTATCATTACGTTTTTATCTATAGTTTCAACATCCGTATGCCTGCACTATAATATCAAAGCTAACTTTCCTTTAACATTGATCGGTACAGCCATTGTATTTCCAGTTGTATTCTCAATTGGAGGTGCCTACAAACGCAGGGAAGTTGCCCTTGACGAATACGGTTCTATAAAAGCACATGGAAGGGCATTATATTTTGCTGTGTTGCATTGGTTAGAGAACCCTCCTGAAAATCTGAAGGCAGAATTAAAAGAACATCTGAAAAACTTATTAGAATCGAGTAGATTGATGTTTACGCATCCTGTCAAAGAATTGGAAAAACGGGAAAAAGATATTTATGAGAATTTTCACAATTTATCAGAATTCATTAAAAAAATGAGGAACAACGGATTGCCTTCAGGTGAAGTTTCCCGGTCCAATCAATTTTTAAGTAAAATGATGATCTCTTTTGAAAGGATCAAACATATTTATCAGTACAGAACCCCGAGAACACTTCGTACTTACAGTGATATTTTTATTGTGATCCTTCCAATAGTATATGGCCCTCATTTTGCCGGAAATGCGACAAATTTTAGTTATGGTTTACAATTTGCCGTTCCGATTTTATTTAGTGTTATTTTAGTTGCACTAGATAGTATTCAATCGCATTTAGAAAATCCGTTTGACCAACAAGGGGAAGATGATGTATATATTAATGTGGAAAAGTATATTAGAAATTTAAATTGACTTTTTGTTATCCAGGCTAAAAATCTACAAGGAATAACAAAAATTTATTAGTTTTCAACCAACCTTTTCTTTATCTTTAAAGGTTCTTTTCTTTAGAAAATCTTTAGATTCCTATTTAACTTTTGTATTTAAATTTAAACAAAATGAAACAATTAACTCTTGCACTTATCGCATTCGTTTTATTGTCTTGCGGTACGTCAAAAACTATACAACAATCTAAAAAAACCATTAAAGGGCAATGGCTTTTAGAAACCGTTACCTATAGCGAAACCGGGTCTTTTAATGTTAACCTGTTACAAGATGCTTCTGCAGCATGTTTTGAAGGTAGCAGCTGGCAATTTATTCCAAATAACAATACAGGTACATATGCTATTAATGGTGAAAACTGTGCAACCGATATCCGTCATTTTATCTTTACCATTGAAGATGTAGGTACCGAATTTCAAAGTTTTTTACTAAAGCCCACTGATGAAAAGAAAAAATCAGCCACAAACCAAGGATTCAGGCTTCAATTGACACAGCTGACCGAGTCAAATATGACGTTACAGCAAACTGTTACGTTAGAAGGAAAACCATTTAAAATAACTATGAATTTTTCAAAAAAATAATAAAATGAAAACAATAATTAAAAGATTACTTTCATCGATTTTAGCTATTGCTATCATCTTTAGCTTAAGTCATTGTAAGGCCATTCAAAATGCAAACAATAAACAAAAAGGTGGTGTTATAGGGGCTGCTGGCGGTGCTGTTATTGGAGCCATAATAGGGAACAATATTGGTAAAGGTGGTAATGGAGAGTTGGGTGCTGTTATTGGAGGTGTTGTAGGTGGTGCTGCCGGGGTGCTTATTGGAAGTAAAATGGACAAGCAAGCGCAAAAAATTGAAGAAGAAGTTCCTGGCGCTGAAGTAGAACGCATTGATGAAGCTATTGTAGTGACATTTGATGAAAACAAAGGTGGTGGTATATACTTCGAAACAGAAAAATATAATATTAATGGGGCTTCACAACAAACATTGAATAAATTAGCAAAGGTCTTAAATGAATATAAAGACACAAATATATTAGTTGTTGGACACACCGATAGTGCCGGCTCTGAAAATTATAACATGACCCTCTCAAAAAACAGGGCCTATGCCGTAAACAATTATTTTAAGCAAAATAACGGCATTAGCGGTTCCAGGCTAAATGTTAATTGGTTTGGAGAAAGTAAACCTATGAGTGAAAACGGTACTTCTTCGGGTAGAGCAAAAAACAGGAGGGTAAATATTGTTATACTAGCGAATGATAAAATGAAGGCAGAGGCTAAAAAACAAGCCGGTAGTTAATAGTATAAAATTTTTTATTAATAAATTTGAAGACCTGTTAAGATAATCTTAACAGGTCTTTTTTCTATATGATACAGTACATTACATCAAGAACAAATCTTCCGTCAAAAGCAATTCAAAATACGGTTGAATTACTCATTGAAGAGTGTACTATTCCCTTTATTTCCCGTTATAGAAAAGAACGAACAGGCAATTTAGATGAAGTTCAGATTGGCGAAATAGTTAAGTATAAAAACCTGTTTGAAGAATTAGAAAAACGAAAAAAAGCTATTTTAAAAGCATTGGAAGAACAAGCTGTCCTAAGCGACGAATTGCAACAAAAAATTGAAGCAGCTTCCAATCTTACAATACTGGAAGATCTGTATCTTCCGTTTAAGAAAAAGAGAAAAACCAAAGCAGAAACAGCACGTAATCAAGGACTCGAACCCTTGGCTAAGATCATAATGAGGCAAAATGCCAATGGTATAGAATCTATTGCTAATAAATATGTAAAAGGCGAAATAAAAACTTCTGAAGATGCCTTAGAAGGTGCCCGATTCATTATTGCCGAATGGATCAATGAGCGAACCGATATCCGCAAAAATATTCGTCACCAATTAGAGCGTTATGCACTGATTTCCACTAAAGTGGTAAAAGCTAAAGCGGATGATGAAAAAGCACAAAAATTCAAAGATTATTTTGATTGGAACGAAACATTGAATCGCATCCCTTCACATAGGTTATTGGCAATTTTACGAGCGGAAAAAGAAGGGTTTATCCGTGTAAAAATTGAGATCGACGAACATAGGGCACTTACCAAAATTGAAGACAGAATTATTCGTTCAACTAATGATTGCTCAGATCAGATTGAATTGGCCATACATGATGCTTATAAGCGTTTATTATTCCCTGCCTTGTCAAATGAAATTTTAAACAAGTCCAAAGAAAAAGCTGATGAAGGAGCCATTAATGTTTTTGCAAAAAACTTAAAACAATTATTATTAGGAGCTCCATTAGGTGAAAAAAATATTCTGGCTATTGATCCGGGATTTAGAAGTGGCTGCAAAATTGTATGCTTGAATGCCCAGGGTGGTTTAGAGTATAACGAAACCATATATCCGCATGCACCTCAGAATGATTCAAAAGGAGCTATTAAAAAAATAAGTTCACTTGTTGACGCTTATAAAATCGAAGCCATTGCAATTGGTAATGGAACTGCATCGCGTGAAACAGAGCAGTTGATCAGAAGAATTCGATTTGATAAAGAAATACAAGTTTTTGTAGTCAGTGAAGCCGGCGCCTCAATTTATTCAGCTTCCAAAATTGCCCGAGATGAGTTCCCAAATTATGATGTAACCGTAAGAGGTGCTGTTTCTATCGGCAGACGCCTGGCCGACCCGCTGGCTGAATTGGTAAAAATTGATGCGAAGTCCATTGGTGTCGGGCAATACCAGCACGATGTAGACCAGGTAAAACTAAAAAATTCGCTGGATTCGGTTGTAGAAAGTTGTGTAAACGCAATTGGCGTAAACATAAATACCGCTAGTGAATCATTGTTGAGTTACGTATCGGGTATTGGGCCAAAATTAGCTGAAAACATAGTGAATTACAGAAATGAGAACGGTGCATTTACTTCAAGAAATGAAATTAAAAAAGTTCCACGATTAGGTGGAAAAGCATTCGAGCAGGGAGCAGGATTTTTACGGATCAAAAATGCCGGTAATCCCTTGGATGATTCAGCAGTGCATCCTGAAAGTTATCCTATTGTATCGAAAATGGCTAAGGATGAACAAAAAAACATTGAAGACCTTATTGGAAATACCAATACGCTTCAAAAAATTGAACTGAAAAAATACATCACTCCCAATGTTGGATTACCTACCTTAACGGATATTATTGCTGAATTAGAGAAACCCGGATTAGATCCACGGGAGACTGCCAAGGTTTTTACTTTTGATCAAACTATCAAGACCATTCATGATGTAAAACAAGGAAAATTACTGCCCGGAATCGTCAATAATATTACGAATTTTGGTTGTTTTGTGGATATTGGTATCAAAGAAAGCGGCTTGATCCATATATCCAATTTATCCAATACATTTGTAAAAGACGTAAATGAACATGTTCGTTTGCATCAACAAGTTATCGTTAAAGTACTTGATGTTGATTTTGACAGGAAGCGGATTCAGCTAAAATTACATAAATAATTTATGCCGAATTCCTACTCGCATTAATATTTCCAAACAAAGAACGCATAACGATTTTTTCATGAATCGAAAGCTGCTCTTTATCCACAGGCTTTTCCTTTTCTAACTCCTGAATTTTCTTTAGAGCATATTGCTGAATGGTCAATAAAGGCAACACAATGGATTCTCTTACATCAATAGAGGCTTTACCTGCCGGTTCATTTTCCATTAACTCTTTATATCCGGTCAATTTTAATAACAAACGTTTAGTCGTTTTATATTCTGTATATATGATATTCCAGAATGCTCCAAACTCAGCATCCTCAGCCATATATTTTGTCAGGTCAAAAAATGATTTGGACAATGACATCATACTATTTTCTACCAATGTTTTAAAGAAATTAGAATTCTTATATAAGGCCTTTACTTTATCAAATTCGCCCAGATCTTCATAATGTTTCAATGCAGTACCTACACCAAAGAATCCCGGGACATTTTGTTTTAATTGGCTCCATGACCCCACAAAAGGAATAGCCCGTAAATCAGAAAATGATAAGGTTTGAGACTTTCCTCGCTTTGATGGGCGGCTACCAATATTGGTTTTTGCATAGTATTTTAAGGTACTCATCCGTTCTAAATAAGGCACAAACATTTCATGATTTTTAAAATCAACATATGCCTGGTAGCTGATATTGGCTAATTCATTCATTATTTTTGCATCGTCATCAGACATTGGCGCTGTAGCTTCAATTCTATTGTGAATTCCCGAACTAATTAGTTGTTCTAAATTGTATTGAGAAGACTCCAGTGTACCAAAATTTGAACTTATGGTTTGTCCTTGAATCGTTAGTTGTACCTGTTTATCCTCAATGGTGGGCCCTAAAGATGCATAAAATTGATGTGTTTTTCCTCCACCACGTGCCGGGGGACCGCCACGGCCATCGAAAAATATGACCGAAACATCATATTTCCTGGAAATCTCAGTAAGGCGTTCCTTGGCTTTAAAAATAGCCCAATTAGCCATTAAATAACCTCCATCTTTAGTACCATCGGAAAAACCAAGCATTATGGTTTGCTTGTTACCGCGTTTTTTTAAGTGTTTACTATAAGCAGGATTTGTATAGAGTTCTTCCATTACCAAATGTGCATTTTCCAGATCGGTTATGGTTTCAAAAAGTGGGCCAATATCCACTGTAATATCCTCATGAAACGCTACCAGTTTTAACATGGCAAATAATTGCATCACGTTCAAGGTGGTTTGTGTGTTACTAATAATATAGCGATGTGCGGCACGCTCACCATTAGATTCCTGAATTTGCTTTACAACCTTAATTGTCTGTAAAGTTTTCAATACTTCTTCATCCGTAAGCAAAGAAATGTCGACAATGCCTTTAACAGATGATAATATCTTAATTTGTTCATTTTCTGATAGTAGGTTATAATTTTCTGGAAATATGTTGTTGCCTGCTTTAATCAATCCATCCACCATACCTGTAAAGACTGAATGGTGTACCCTGCTATCCTGACGGATATCTAAAATGGCAAAGTGATACCCGAATAAATGTACTTTATTGATAAGACTGTTGACTTCTTCACGGTATAACGATTGATGATCCTTAATAATGATTGCTCTAATAGCTTTCAATTCCGCCTCGAATTCATCTAAATTTATGGCATGGCCGGCATTTTTATCGATACTGCTTTGATAGAGTTTAAATTCTAATGTACTTATGCGTTCTTCTACCCCACTAAAGGTTAATTTTCGCTTTAAGCGTCTTACATCTCTATAATAATTCCCTAAGATGGTTTGTTTAAGCCGATTGGCAACCTTTAAAGTGATCTCAGGCGTTACAAACGGATTTCCATCTCTATCACCACCAGGCCAAAACCCGATATTGATGATCTCATTAGCAATATCTTTATTGTCAAATATATTTTGTTGAATATAATCGAAAATGTTTCCGTAGGCATAATAAAAAACATTCTCTAAATACCATATCAAACTCACCGCTTCGTCATAAGGAGTCGGTTTTTGATGTTTAAAAAAGGGTGTTTTACCCAATTGTGCTAATAGATTGGTTATAACGGATAGGTCATTAGTTTTAATTGCTTCGGTCAAATCAGTAATAATACCCAATACACTACCCGGATAAAATTGAGTTGGGTGTGCTGTCAACACAACGCGCACTTTAAATTCTTCCAAATATTGTTGTAATGTTTCCAGCTTATTTTCAGCTCTAGCGGTTTCTTTAAGGCTTCTCAGTGTACCAATACCATCCATATTATGAACAACCGAAAAAGCTGCATCTTCAATAGCATCGAACAAAACAACCTGTCTTTCTATATACTGGATAAACTTGAATAATAAATTTATTTTACTTTTATCTGAACGCCTTGCCTGGTATTTCTTAAAAAATGTATCAACTATGCAAGTGGGATCATCTCCGTTTGCAAAACCATTTTTACAGGTTTCATGAAATAATGGTAACAGTACTCCCGTTTTTGTAATAGCATCAAAAGGCAAGGTCATAAAGACACTATTATAGAGTTGAAATTT